>Ga0222712_10000083_pt1 | contig 126843 bp, 185 predicted proteins | sample C33_657DmetaG_FD_165043 | JGI IMG/M metagenome (GOLD analysis project Ga0222712, IMG submission 165043) | Estuarine water microbial communities from San Francisco Bay, California, United States - C33_657D | ecosystem: Environmental > Aquatic > Marine > Unclassified | place: USA: California... | reverse complement strand
CCCGCAGCTAATCACTGCTAGTGTGATCCGCACGAGAGAAACTGACTGACGATCAGTAGGATGGTTCTCCCTTTGAATAGGGCATGAGTAAAATCATGGGTCTACCTAACCAGCGTTGGCAACACGACAGTTCTTTCTGGTCGGGAAGTGGGTGGAAGGCATGCGTGATATATAGAATCCCCAACCTTAGTTGAGTTGGAATAAGGATTAATCTATGTTGATGTGCTATAATTACCACCGCAGAGAGGAAGCATTTTTGAGAGTGTGAGCAAAAGATTGGGCATCCCAACTGTTAGGGAAGATAATCGCCAGACAAAAAAGCGTCCTTTATTCGGAGAGAATTTATGACTACCCATCATAGATTGAAATGCTTGAGGTACTGGTGGCAGGATTTTAAAGCTGCCAACTAAACACATAACAGTACTCTCAAAAATGTTTTTGCGCCCATGTGACGGAATTGGTATACGTGTTGGTCTTAGAAGCCAAATTTTCAGAGTTCGAGTCTCTGCGTGGGCACCAGTTATTTGCCTTGTTAACTCAGCGGTAGAGTGTCTCCCTTACAAGGAGAAGGTCGGCGGTTCGATCCCGTCACAAGGTACCATAAAAAGTTGTATTGGTAAGGAAAGAAAAAGGAGCATGGGCAAGTTGAGACATCCTAAAGTCGAGACCAGATACCGCACCTGCCAGTATAACCCTTTATGGTGATGTAGCACAGCGGTAGTGCATCTCCTTCATACGGAGCAGGTCGTTGGCTCGAATCCAACCATCACCACCAGTTTTATCCGAGTATAGCGCAGTCTGGTAGCGCATCTGGTTTGGGACCAGAGGGTCGCAGGTTCGAATCCTGCTACTCGGACCAATTCGCCCCATTAGTTAAATGGTAGAACATCGGTTTTGTAATCCGAGGATGGCAGTTCGATTCTGTCATGGGGCACCAAAATTTTAGAATAGATAGTTATATTCCACAGTAGCACAGCGGTAGTGCAGTTGACTGTTAATCAATTGGTCGTAGGTTCGATCCCTGCCTGTGGAGCCATACTTGGGCTGTTAGTGATAATGGGAGCACGCTGGCTTTGCACGTCAGAGGTAAGAGTTCGATTCTCTTACGGTCCACCAAGGATAAAATGAAAAATTATTATTGCTTAGAGCATTTTCCTGATCTATCTTCACGATACATCAAAGAAGGGATGAATGCTACCTATAAATTAAACGTATCACCAAACGATTATCGTGCGGGAACTATGTTTAACAATTCTAATTTTATTAGGTCGCTGAAGAATTTAATCGGCGACGTAAGTGCGTTATGGATTAAGAATCCACCAAACTCATTGTATGACTGGCACATTGACAAAAACGTCAGACAGTGCTCTATAAATTTTCCAATCAATGATACAGGTGGACGTGCTTTTTATAGATCCAAACTTTATGATGATGTTGAAAACAAATCTTTGTACTATACACTTGATGAAGTGAAATATATACTATACAAACCCACTATTCTTAATGTTAAACATGAGCATTGTGTTATGAACATGTCTAATCAGGAAAGAATAATTTTAAGTCTTTGTGTTAAAGAAGCATCTTACGATGAAACTGTAGCAGCATTGAAAGACGTTAAAATAAGTGAATATTAAATGCCCTAATAGCTCAGTTGGTAGAGCAGCGCATTAGTAATGCGAAGGTCGGGAGTTCGAGTCTCTCTTGGGGCACCAATTGAATGTCTATGAATTTAGCATCAGTAATCAATAAAAACTTTGCGAACAAACAATTTCTCGTTGAGGTGTGCGATAACGCACCACATAAAACCTATACGTATAGAGATTTAGATGAGAAGTCTTCATGGTTCGCACGTGGTTTAATTAAGGCTGGTGTAAAGCAACAGCAATGTATTGCTATACTATCAGAAAATAGTTTCAATTACATAGTTGCATATTATGGCGCATTGAAGGCTGGTGTTATTGCTGTATTGGTCAACGACAAGATGACTGATGAGCAGATTGAATATGTTTTATCAGACAGCAAATCACAACTACTGTTCACAACCTCCCATAAAAAGTTCAACGTAAACACAGTCAATCTGTCAGACATAGATTCTTTCTATGATGCTGGTGACTTTGACATGGTGCAAGATCCAGATCTTGCTGTATATCTGTATACATCAGGTTCTACTGGCGTACCCAAAGGTGTAGCATACTCCCATAAAAATCATTACTGGATTATTGACATGCACGTTAATGCTGGTGGTGATCCGTTCAAGAAAGATAAAGTGTTGGTGATGACGCCACTCTATCACTTGAATGCTTTAGCCAATATTGAAATCCAATTAAAGCGTGGTAATCTTGTAGTTCTATTAAATAAGTTCAACACTAAACTTGCACTGGATGCGATTGATCAATACAAAATCAATTTGATTCCAACCATTACCACGGCAATGGCTTTATTGGTTAATGATTCTTCGATAGAAAACAGAGATCTATCTTCTGTGCGACTAATTCGAATCGGCAGTTCTATCACTACAGAATCTATAATCAATAAGATAAAAAGTTACTTCAAAAATTCAAGAGTTATTGTAACATATGGGACTACAGAAACTGGTCCAGGAATGTTTGGTTCTCACCCAAAGAAGATAGCAATCCCAACAACTAGCGTTGGGTATCCGTTATCAGGAGTTGAATATAAACTTGTAGATAGTGTTCTTCACATAAAAGTACCTTCTATCATGAAAGGATACAACAATAAACAAGAATTGTTTAATGAAGTTGTTTCTGATGATGGATGGTATAATACGAAAGATATATTTACTGTCGACAAAAATGGATTCTACTACTGCTTAGGAAGAGCAGATGAAATGTTCAAATCTGGCGGTAACATCGTTTACCCATTTGAAATTGAAACTCTCTTAGAAGAAGTTGCAGGTGTTAAACATTCTGCAGTTATTGCAGTTGAAGACGAGATAAAGTCTTTTATCCCAGTAGCATTTGTTGTTGCATCTGATGTTGATGAACAACAGTTAAAGGAATATATACTAAGTAAGACTGCTGCTTATAAGCATCCAAGAAAAATTATTTTTCTTGATGAGATGCCAACTACTGGTAGCGGTAAAATAGATAAAGTTGTCTTGAAACAATATTATAAGGATCGTTATGTCATTTGAGAAATTGAGTTCTCTGTCTGGACAAGCAGTGGTTATTACTGGTGCCAATGGTGCAATTGCTAGAGCAACTGCCAAGCGACTACATAAGCTGGGCGCACATATTATCGGAATTGCCAGAACAGATGAAGATTCTGTTAGAAGTTTCTATCAGTCGATAAAGGGACATCTGTATATCGCAGATGTTACAGATACTTCTGCTATTAACACTGTTGCAAGTAAAATTGAACAGTGTGACATTCTGATTAATAATGCTGGTTGGACAACAATCATTGAACATCATAATCTAGATGCAATGACTGATGAGTTGATTGATAAAATTCTTAGCGTCAATCTAAAGTCTCAGTTCACAACCACTAGAGCATTTCTTCCCCTACTTAAAAAGAGCAATCATGCATTGGTGATTAATATATCATCAGGTGCTGCAGAGGGTAAGGGATATGGTAGTAACATTATGTATGCTGCATCTAAGTCTGCCATCAATGGTATGACTAAAGATCTGGCAAGAGCACTTGCTCCGAAGATTAGAGTTATCGCAATCGCACCACCTGTGGTTACAGATTCTAACTTCTCAGGATTCTCTCAAGACCACAAGATTAAATCTGGTATGAAGATTCCTTTACGTCGTGGTTCTAACACTGAAGATGTTGCTAATGCGATCGAAGCATATGCAACAACAGTCAGATTTACAACTGGTATTACTGTCGCCATTGATGGTGGAAGAGGTTTAGTATGATTACACGAAAACAGAAAACAGTTTTAACCTGCGCAATTACTGGTGGTGTTACAACGAAAGAACAAACTCCGTATCTGCCGATTACACCAGAACAGATCGCAACATCTGCATTAGAATCTGCTGATGCTGGCGCTGCTGTAGTTCACTTACACGTTAGAGATCCTGCAACTGGTGCTTCCAGCTTTGATCTGGAACTGTATAAAGAAACTGTTAACTTAATTAGAAAACAGAACGATAAACTAATTATCAACCTTACTACAGGTCCAGGTGCTAAGTTTATCCCAGAATCTGTTAGGATGATGTCTGGTACTTCTAACTCTACCATGTTAAATGCTAGAACTAGAGTTAGACATGTTATGGAAATTAAACCTGACATCTGTTCAATCGACTTCAACACAATGAACGAGGGTGATCAAAAACGCATCCGAATGAATATGCCTTATGTAGTTAAGGATATGTTGAAGATGATCCAGTCAGTTGGAACCAAACCTGAGTTAGAGATTTTCGGTTCTGGAGATTTCTTCCTGGCAAAAGAATTTGAAGCACAGGGATTGTTTACTGTTGGTAAACCTCTGTGGCAATTTGCTACTGGTGTTAAGTATGGTATTATGCCGACACCACAAGCAATATCTTACTATCAAAGCATGCTACCAGATGATGCTCTGTGGTCGGCATTCGGTATCGGCAGAGAAGAAATGCCAATGGTTGCAACTACATGGTTGTATGGTGGTCATGTTCGTGTAGGTATTGAAGACAATGTATATCTTGAGAAGGGTGTGTTGGCAGAGACCAATGCTCAGTTAGTGCAGAAAGCAGTTCGCATCATCAAAGATCTTGGCGGTGAAATTGCCAACTATGATGAAGCACGAGAAATATACGACTTAAAAAGATAAGAGGAACTATATGTCAGATGGCGGTAAAGGTGATAAACCAAGACCATTAGCAGTGAGTAAGGATGAATTCGACAATCGCTGGGAAACGATCTTCGGTAAGAATAAAAAATCAGAACAGGTGCTAGATATGCCAGGAACTATTGGTTCGGCTAAACTTATTTTTAAAGAAGATGATAAAGATAATTCCAAATCTGGTGAGTGAGGAAGTCATCGATAAACTCATTGCGAGTATCGATATTTCTAAAGCGAAGGATTACCCAAACCAGCAGAATGTGAAGACAGTTAGTGGTATCTCCTATCCACCTGTATATAAAGAAGCTGTCAAGTTTGGAGAAATATCCAGTTTTGAGTTTCTAACATACAATGTTGGTTCTGCTATGACTCCACATTTTGATGGTCTATCATTTGATGGTGATTACAAGTGGAAGCAAACAGGAATTTTATTCATGAACGACCCATCTGAGTATGATGGTGGTGAGTTAGTTTTTAATGCATTTAATATGCAATTAAAATGCCCAAAGGGTACATTCGTTCTGTTCCCTGCAGGTAATGATACGAGAAAGTATACACATTCAGTGAATTTAGTTAAACAAGGTAGGAGACTATCAGTTGTACTAAGGTATACAACAAATAATTGCGGGTAAGCACGAGGTGTGTCGCCAGCCTTCCAAGCTGCGCAGAGTAGGGTTCGATTCCCTCTATCCGCTCCAATTTTTAACAGGAGAAAGACAGGTGTAATATGCGTAAAATCGATATTGAAGAAGTGAAAGCATTTATCGAGGCTCAAACCCCAGAGACTAAAATTTATATTGGTGGGGATTCCGAAAGATTTAATATAGGAAATGATTGGTACGCAGATTACATTATGGTTGTTGTTGTTCATATCAATGGTAACAATGGCTGTAAAATCTTCGGTGAAGTAGTTCGTGAACGTGACTGGGATCAGAAACGAGACAGACCACGTATGCGTCTAATGAACGAAGTTTACAAGATTGCAGAGTTGTATCAGAAGTTGCACGATGTGTTAGAAGATAGAGAAGTTGAAGTTCACTTGGACATCAACCCTAACGAAATGCATGGCAGCTCTTGTGTTATCAACGAAGCGACTGGCTACATTCGTGGTATGTGCAACGTGGTGCCTATGGTTAAACCAAAGGCATTCGCTGCAAGTTATGCTGCAGACAGGTACAAGTCATACATGCGAGCAGCATAAGATGAATCTGCTTGAGGCGATGAGGTGGCGTTATGCCACCAAGAAGATGGACCAAAACAAACCTGTCGATCAAGAAAAGATCGACAGGATCTTGGAAGCGATACGACTAACTCCATCTTCTAGTGGTCTTCAACCTTATCATATCTTTGTTATAACTGACAAAGAGTTACAAGCAAAGATTATGAGTAGTGCAAGAAACCAGTCGCAAGTTGTAGACTGTTCTCATCTACTTGTATTTGCTGCTTGGGGCAGATATACTGGTGGTAAGATAGACAATGCTTACGATCTAATTCATAAAGAGAGAGGTTACGTTCGACCTGAATTGGAGAAGTATAGAGAAAGTCTAAAGAGAAGATTGCCACTTATGCCTCCACATGTTCAGAGTACACATACATCTAGGCAAACATATATCGCCATCGGCACGGCATTAATTGCTGCTGCGATGGAAGGTGTAGACGCCACACCGATAGAAGGTTTTGAGGTACAAGACGTAGAACGCATTTTGAACTTGAATGATTGTAAAGTCGTCTTACTACTTCCTTTAGGTTATAGAGATGTAGAAAATGATTGGATGGTTAATGAAAAGAAAGTTAGGCAACCTCTAGAGTCTCTGTTTACCTTTATAAAATAAAAATAAAAATTTCCCTGGAATTTCGGTTCCAGGGATTTTTTTTGTCTAAATAATTCTACGGCTCCACAGAGGGCTGGTTCCCAATAATAATAATAACAAAGAGGAAATCAACTATGCGCAAGCGTATCAACTACTGCAGCAAGGAAAAGCTGATTTTATCAGAGAATTCCTTGATACATCTTCTAAGTACAGAATGATTGACGACCCAGAAAATTACCGAAAGGAAGTGCGAAGTTACTAAATAGTTCACCAGCTAGACTGGGATCATGCAGAAATGCATTTTATAGAGCAGTGCCTAAACCCACTGCTCTTTTTTTGATGTATAAATATCAAGTGTAACTTAACTGAGATATACTATGGAAAAGAAAATTACCTACCTTGAACATGACAAAGATTATGCCCACAAAGTTCATAACCTTTGGCATACACCCATCGTCACTGCTAAACCATTTGATGATGAATTCCTAGACAAGCTGTGCGAAGACGTCAAGTATCTTCTCAAGCCTGGAGCACCTGGGACTCTCAACCAAACCAATCTATGGGAACTTCCTGATCTACCTGACACCATGATTCAGGTGAGAGATAAAATGGTTGAGTTGACTGACCACTACTATCGCCCACTAACCGAAATGCCACTACCACCTTTGTTTGGTAGCAAAGGTTATTTCCGTGAAGTAAAACAAAACTCCATCTATCGCATCTCGCCACACAAGCATGCTCAAACACTCGGTGTTGGTATTATCTACATCGATGTACCCGATCGCAATGCTGGCAATTTGATGTTGCTAGATCCACGTGGTGGCGTTCTGTGGCACAATCAGTTTACTCCATTTAAACGTGTTGCAGTCGAGCGTGGTCTGATGGTTATCCATCCAGGATACGTCACACACTTTGTTGAGCCGACAGACTATAACTGTGCTCGCTTTGATTATCGACTAGCCATCATCTCAAACATTCATTGGAAGCACTCTGACTTCATCAAAGAGTTAGCTAAGAATGAAGAACTTCTATACAACATGGGTAGCATAGAACTATGATGTTCTTTGAAGAATATGATGAGTTTGTGACTAACGATGTTAGAAAGTCCAGAGGAACAACACAGGTAAACGCTGAGTCTTTAACCAGACGATGCGAAGCACTGCTACCTAAGTGGTTAGTTGAAGGTAAAACTATTCTGGACCTCGGACATTGCTTAGGTGCGTTTGGTCATTGGGCGCTAGCCAATGGTGCCAAGCATTACACAGGCATCGATATTCAAAAGAGTTTCTGCGATAAGTCGAAGGAACTTTTATCTGAGCACTGGTCTGACGCAGACTTCAGAATTGAACAAGCTGAAACACTCGAGTATCTAAAAGACACACCAGACCAGACGTATGACATCGTGATTGCTTCTGGCATCATTCACTGTTATGTTAATGCCATCGGTTTCGTTGAGCAGATGAGTCGTGTGACGAAAGAGTTTGTTATTATTGAGACGCACGAAGCTGATGAATCTGCAGGTATACCTACGGTTCAGTTCAAAATATTCAACATGGTTTCAGATACAATCGGTAAGCCATACGCTGGTTGGTCATCAGCTGTTGGATATAATGCGATGCGTGCTGTGATGGGAGAGAATGGTTTTGAGTTGCATGGAGATAGAATCTATCCTCAAAAGATTGAGAGCAGCCATGATGCTTACAACGATGACATTGAGATAAATGTTTCTGAGGTTTATGCTGCACCTAAGCGATATATGGTTCGCTATCGTAGGACACGTAAGAAGATTACATCATCCCTACAATACAACGTGCATCATAATGTTCAGAGAGAAAATCCTGCGTATGTGCATGCTAATAAGTCTACTGTCATTAAAACACCCAAGTGGGAGTTTGACACTTCGGTAGCTAAGCGTTTTCAAGATGAAGCAACTACGAATATACCTGACTACGATCGTGTGATTGATCTGTGTATACAGATTGCTAAGAGACGTCACGACCCTGAGTCACACATTATCGATGTTGGTTCTGCTCTTGGTCATACTATCGAACGATTCGTTGACTCTGGTTTCATCAACGTGTATGGTGTAGAATCAAGCAAGGCGATGATAGAGAACTCTGCCTACTCCAGCTGCGTAACGCTGTCAGAAACATTCCCAGAAGGAATAACACCTGATTTTGTGATGGCTAACTGGACGTTACATTTCGTTAACGAACGTAAGCAATACATACAAGATATATACAACTCTCTCTCGTTGAATGGAACTTTCATTCTGAGTGATAAGACTCCGCAAAGTGAAACTGTAAAAGAACTCTACTATGATTTTAAGAGAGCGAATGGTATCACTGATGAATACATCTATGAGAAAGAAAAGAAACTTCAAGGATACATGAATCTGCTACCAATCGACTGGTACTTGGATACATTGAAGGAAGTTGGATTCAGCAACGTACAAATTATCAACAGCAAGTTTGGATTTGTAACATTCTACTGCGAGAAAACATGAATAGCCAGCGAAGAAAAGTTTATGTGGTGGAGAAACCAGAAGATCTAGATGTTCACATGAAATCTGGACGCAAGTGGGTTAGCGATTTCTTCACAATAGACAAACCTAAGATCGTTCACTTTGCCGAAGCCACTGGTGACACTCAGTGGATTCACACAGCTGATGATGAAGAGATAAGATCCAGAATGGGAATGGTTTCTCATGGGTTCGGCGAAGATCCTTTCGATAGAAGTATCGCACATGGTTATTACAGCCTTGCTATGTTTGGATCTTTGCTCGGTAGAGCTGTCAACATGAGGTTCGTTAAGTTAGTTATCAATTACGGACTAGATTATGTCAGGTTCACGAATCCTGTGCCAGTGGATTCAAAAGTGCGTGCACTGGTGAGCATCAAAAAGTGGGAATGGATATTAGACGAAGAAGATCCCGAGAAGAAACTGGGTGTTAAAATTTGGTGGGACCAAGTACTGCAGATACAAGACAAAAAGAAACCTGCGTGCTATGCAACATCCATCATCTTATATTATTTTGATAAAGACTATGCTCCATCCAAACCATCTGAATGAAGCCAGAACGTACTCTCGTTTATCTGAGAGTAAGTGGTTCTATTTCCTACACATGTGGTGGGCGCTGAAGTTTGCACTTACTTTGTTTGTGTGGGGATTCGCTATGATTGTTCATGCGTTTGTTCCACAACTCGTCGGATTTAGTGTGCTAGAAAAGATGGTTAATTTTTTAAAAGTTATGAAAGAACAACATCCTGATGACCCAATACTCAAGAAGATCGACTTATGATATCATCCGTGTTGGTTTGCCAATTACAAATGATACAGTCAGTCAAGAATTTCTTGATGTAGTTGATGAACTTGAACGAAACGATAAATGGGTTGCACTTACACTGTGCGACTATGATACAACAAACACAATCAAAAGAATAGACCAGCACAACGCACCAGCTGGCTATGATATACTGCTAGACAGAGGATTCACGTTCGCTAAGAACGATCTGACTGGCGCTAACAAAATCATTGGAACATTCGGTAACCTTTGGGGAAGTCGTGACCCAATGATTACTGCACGCAATTTGATGCAAATCGTTCGAAACTTTCATGAGAGAGAAAGATTTGATACTGTTGTGATGTTCACTCCAGGCAGTCCTTACTTTGATGATGCTATCACCAAAATTCTATGCTCTGTATATACAGATATGAAAGTGGTAGATACAAAATCCTCAGCGCAAATCGCTGCTGATGCCATCGGTGGTGATTGTGTGGTCAGAGCATACTATGATGATTTCATCATGGGTAAAAACCCAACGATAGATAAAAGTAAAATCGCTATATTCTCGTGCCTACAGCATGGATACAATGTTGATCTGGAAAGTGTTGTAACATATCTTGAGCCTAAAGAAATTATTACGGTATCTCTATCTCCATCAGGAGTGAAACAGACTAGATATACTTACGATGAATTTATGAACGTCGTAGAAGCCATATTCAACTCTGATGAGACTTACACGTTTGGATTTGTATGGTGAACATAGAAAGAATTGAAGCTGATACAACTCTCATGCTTGAGTGGATTGCAAAGCAGAGAGAAGTCAATGCAAGAGGTAGAGGATCTGGTAATCCAAAGGGTGCTCAGTATACAATAAGCACAAACAATCCTATCTTCAGACCACTTGTTAACATGATAGAACTTATTGCAAGACAACACAGCAATAAGTTTCGTATCTCCGATATCTGGGTAAATTATTCCCCACCTGGATGTATCAATGGACCGCACAATCATGTTGGTGCAACAATCGCTGGTTGTTTTTATTTGACAGTGCCTGATGATTCAGGTAAAATAGAGTTTGAAACTGGTGAGAGCATTATGCCAAATGCAGGTGATCTGTTCTACTGGGATGCTGGCATCATTCACTGGGTGAATGAAAATGAATCGAACCATGATAGAATTTCTATCGCATTTAACATAAGTTACTAAAATGTTGCAGTTACAAACTGATTTAAATTTCGAACAAGTCAAAGACGATCCAGTACGTCCAGAACTCACAATGGAATTCAGGACCAGCAAAGGTCGTGAAGTCTACACGTTGTTGAATCAGGATTTTCTTACTGCTGTTATCTGTGTTGCATACACCAACAAAGTACCTACTACCGTAAAGGAACTTGACGAGTACTCAGTACCACACGAAGAAGCAACACATGCTATCTTCTACACTGTTTGGTCATACTACGTCGGCAGTGGTCGCAAGATTATTTTTGGTGTGGTTGATCACATGCTGCGTAATCGTCAGACAATCAATCGTTTCGTCACGCTATCGCCAAAGACACCTATGGCATATCGTTTTCATACAGGCAATGGTGCCAAACAAATCGCACAGAATGAGGAGAGTGATAACTATGAGTATTTCGTTCAAAGAACAGTGGGAAGCCAAGAAGATCTTAAAGAAAGCCAAGAAGAAAGCACGTAACAATGCGATGAAGCAAGGCTACAGCAAATCTCAAGCCAGTAAGTTGGTGAAGAATGCTGTGAAAAATATTCTCAGTAAGCCAGAACGTCGAGCAGCCAACAGAGGTGGATGATGTTCTCTCCATTTGATGATGTATCTCTTGATATCAAAGAGTATGCGATCGGTGGCAAGTTAGTAACAGCAGCTGTATCGTTCAGTCAACTAGACATGATAAACATGGACAGCCTACAACGTGACGCTGTGCGCAGAAGGTTGGTTGAGGAACTTGCATCGGAAATGCTCAGCCAGAACTTAGTGGAAATTATGCAGATGCAGGATCCGATCAACTACACCACTCGAGTAGCAGCCAGAGCGTACATAGCCCCAGACTCTCAGGTGAAGATCCTTCGGAGCCTAAAAACCCTTTAAAATCAATGACTTACGATAACCCTACTTTTTGTAGGGTTTTTCACAAGGGGCTTTACAATAATTCAGGTTTGGAGTATAATAACTGTAAGTTAGTCGAAAAAGGAACTTGTTATGAAATACTCTAATGCGATCGGTTTTGGTTTGATGTTCTGCGCCTTCATGGGCTTCTATGGAGTTGTCGGTGGTCTTGAGAACGAAACGATTCAGTCTACCAAAGATTTTGTGATGGCTGGTTTGGTTGTCATGATGTCTATCGTGACTGGTTTGATCGGTTATAGTTTTGTTAGTGAGGGTGAATGATGTACGGTAACTATAAAGGTAAGTCATACGAAAGTAGCCATGGTAGCTATTTCGATCGTGGCTCTGCTGATTCTTACTACGGTCGTGTCCGAAACCCACATCGTGGTGGTGTTGGTGGAGACTCTGGTCCTAGGATCGAAGCAGTAACCGCAGAAGATATTGAAGCGTATAACGCTGGCTACGACTACAACGAAGAATCTGGAAACAAGAAAGATTGGGGTTGATTATGAAAGTACGTGCAGTGGTCAATGGTGTTTCGTTCTATACAAACAGCGCACAAATCATCCGTGGCGTTGGTGACTTCAGTGGTGTGAACATTGCTGTGCGTCAGGTATACGATCGAATGCTTGCTGAGAATGTTGCAGGGTTGGCAACTACGATTCATCTGTATGATTACAAGATGACCAAGCAAAGTTTTGATGTTCAACTGAGTAGAACTGGAATTTGATATGGCATCGCTGGCTGAGTATTTCGCTGAGCGAGACAAGCATATTCCTGAACCTAAGTACAAATACGGAGATCGGGTTTTCGTAAAAGAAACACTGGAAGGTGTGCCGATCGTGGGAATGGTTATTCGTGAGGGTGAAGACAAGTATGTTGTTATACATGCTGACTTGCCTGTGATGGTAGGTGGGCTTGGTAGAAGTATCTTCATCGTGCCCGAGAAAAGAGTTAAACGATTGAAGGAAATGTAATGGATATTGTATCACTGTCTGAGTATGCCAAGCATAAGGACGGAACTTATGTAGCGATGGAAATGGCGAAGCACTCGCAAGAAATGCTGGATCACTTCGTTGAGATGAATTTGGGTTTGCAAGAAAGAGTTGACCCGAGCACATACCACATCACTGTTATTTACAGCAGGACACCTGTGCCGACAGCTGAACGACTACCCAAAGATTGGACAGCAACTGCTCGAGCAACAGAGTATGAGGTATTCCCAACCAAAGATAATGGTAAGTGTCTAGTGCTGCGAGTCACTTGTCCCACTGCAATCGCTTTGAATACTCAGCTGGGTAAAGAAGGTGCTACGTCTGACTATACAGATTACAAAGCCCACGTTACTCTGGCATATAACATTGAGTATGATGTTGATCCACACTCACTGCCAATTCCTCAGTTTGAATTGGTTTTCGATAAACTCACTGTGTCTCCGCTGGATCCACAGTTTACACCAGAGAATAAAAAATGACTTGTCGTGATTGTTCAGGAAATTGTCGTCAGGGAAGAGACTGTCCCCATAGGACAAGCATTCTGGACAATCCCAAATTTATTATGATCGCTGCGATGATGGTAGCACCATTCATCTGTTTATGGATGATCGTACGTCATCCTGTTATTACTTACAAAGTTTGGAGGGAACATGGATCAGGAAAGCAAAGAGAAGCACAGCAAGCGTATCCAGCAGAAGGAAGTGACCATCAAACGAAAGGCACGAATCGCAAAATCTACAGGGCAGAAGATTAAGGATGAGCATCGACTGGCAAAGGTAAGTCCAGTTTCTTGTGGCAATCCCAAGTGTGTTATGTGTGGCAACCCTCGTAAGACGTTTAAGGAACTTACATTCCAAGAGCAAAAGAACTTCCAAGACATGGAAACAACCAGAGACAAACATAGCAATGGACTAGTAGCAGAATGACTTACATCGCCATCTTTATACTGTTCGTTTTATTCGTGTGGTTGCTGTGGGCAATTTCGAACAGGGACGACCTATGAAACTGATTCAGTATAGAGATGCGCACATGAAAGATTACATTTACTTCTGGGTAAACATCGATGAGGTTCAGATAGGTCCAACTTTCACTAACGAAGGATCTGCGTACGATTGGTTGAGCCACATGAAAGCGTGCGAGTGGGATAACTGGAAACCTGTTAGGGATATGTCATGATACCAGCTATCAAACGTATGCACGAATACTTTGAGGTGCTTTATCATCGTCGTGTTGATAGAATGCATGAGGCACGACTAAACGATGAACGACTTGCAAGAGAGCGAGTTGAGATGGAAAGATTGAAACGAATTGAACGTAACAGGGAGTTGAATACAAATGGACAAAACATCGATGAATATGTCTGATAAGCGTAACTACGCATTCCAGACTTACAAGACAGTGGAGCAACAAGAAAACGAAGCGATCCTACACATGGCAAGGTCGCTGCAAGAACTCGAGATTCAGCTGGCGCTGGCTCACGAACGAATACGTCAGTTGGAATCACAAGTCTATGGTGGTAGCACAAAATGATAGAAACATGTATTGAATGTGATAAGCCAGCAACGTGTACTCGACACACGCAGTTTGCTGGTAATCATCCATATTGTGATGAGCACGGTATGGAGCAGGAAGATTATTTTGTTGACGATTCTTGTACCTTCTGGACTCGCAAGGCAGATCGTCAAGAGACGCTACGTAACATCATTGCTGGCGCTGAACAACAAGAGGACGACACTGAAGAATATCGTGAGATCCCGATGACCACTATCAATGGTCCAAGTGGCAAACCTTACTTGTCTGTGATTGCTGATGGTGAACTGATTAAACTGCGTTTACACAAGTATGATAACATGTTCGATCGTGGTATCTACCTTACGTTTGATCGGAAAGCATTAACTGATGTGATTAACGCATTGGAGAAATACGAGCACTGGTGATGAACTACAGACATTTTTGCAAAGAGTGGGATTTTATGGAGATCGACCAAGACGATCCAGAGTTTGATGCTTGCATTTGCGAGATTGACAGCGATGGTCGTGGTCCAGAGTTTCATACTGGAGATCGAGTCTATGTACATCCCATGCGACAAGAAGCAACTGTGATTCGTCAGACTCTACAATTTGATTATCCCGAGTCGTTCTGGGGAAACTTGGTGTTACAATATGATGATGGAATTCGTGGAACTAGCCACTCATGGCAGGTGAAGAAAGTGAGTGGTCTATGATTGACTATCACGAAGCTATCAGAGAAATGCATAAAGGTAATGTGGTCAAATACGTTGGTACAGTCAATGGTAATGTGATGACTGATCGAGGTTGGAGTTGGTGCATGTGCCGTGGTTGTATATTTCCATACAATGGTGAACCCCTGTGGAATATGGGAGGTCGTATGGTCTATGATCCTGACTTTCGATATGTGCTTACTGGCGAAACAGTTGACCCCAGATCATGGAAGCCAGAAAAGAATAGAGACCACAAAGACATTAAGAGCAAACTTGGATATAGCCGTATAGGATTGGGGAATATATGATGCGTTCACTGAAAACACAGTGGTGTAAAAATGGAAGATGAAGTAACCATACCAAAGGAACAGCTGGAACTGATGGTGCTGCAGGCGCAAATCGAATTATTGCAAAGAGTCAATCGTTTGGTACAACTGCTGGAGCAGCAACAAGAAGTCAAACCCCAGCCATACTGATATGAAAACATTTGTTGTTGCAGGAACTTCACACGAAGCCAACTACTGGATCATCAACGATCTGGGTAAAAAGTACCCAAGCAACACCAGCCTGAGCATGTCTGACTATGTTTACGTGTCTCACCCTGATGTGTTGCGTGGTCACCGAGATCCGCATGGTGTGTTCTGTGGTAACTGGATGGGCAGACCAGACATTCTACAAATAGTGGAAGCACTGATGCTGGCAAGCGTGAACGTCAACCCTGCGCTGGGTAAAATCTACAAGGATCTGAAGTCAAAGGTATGAAGTATTACACCATCGTATTCCCAGGTGAGTTTGGTCAGCACGTGCAAGAAACCTGGAGCACTGAGCAAATCCTGGAAGCGTACTGGGATTACTGGTGTGACAGAATGTACAAGGCTGGAAAAGACCCAGAGGTTCATACATTCCAAGATTGCATAGACGACTGGTGCACCATTCACTGGGCGGAAGAAACTGACGAATTTGGAAAGAGGAAAACAGAATGTGGCTTGTGAAGAAACCTGAAACCGATGAGGCAACTCGGCTGGAGAACATGAATCTGGAAGAGCTGTTACTACATATGATTCGTTACGGCAGACCAAGACTGTCACTGCATGATGGTGGCTGGTATTGCAAAGTTGAAATGAACACAAACACCAAGGGAACACAATTCGACGTAGCATCTGAATTCAATCAACCAACCCCTCTACACGCTGCAAGAATGTGTCATGAACGTATAGAAAATGCAATGAAAGCGCTGCTACAATGAAAGTAACCGAAGATCAATTTAGATATGAATGGTTCAGTGGAACTGGTGGAGGTGGTCAACATCGCAACAAACACCAGAACTGCTGCCGTTGTATCCATGAGCCAACTGGAATCATAGCCACTGGTCAGACCAGTCGTAGTCGTGAGGATAATAAGAAAGTCGCCTATGTTACCTGCCTGTCCCGTGTGGTTGCAAAATTTACAAAGGACAAGGAACGATTCCTGGCAGGTACAGAACGTATTCGAACATACCATGAGCCAGACAATCGAGTGACAGACCATGCGAGTGGTTTGCAAGATACCTATACCAATGTAGTTATCAAGGGTGAGATGGAATCAATGATTGAGGCAAGAGCAAAGGCAACAAGATGATTACAGAAAGAACTCTTATAGGCTATACAGAGAGAGAAGAAGGTTTCTATCCAATGTACAGTGCTCCAAAAGGATCTATCGTAACCCATGCGTTTATTCTCTGTAAGTACTGCAATGGAGCGATCAGTCCTAATAGTGGACCAAGGTATGATGCCGTGTGTCTTAGCTGCTATGAGAAAGAACCAGATCTGAGATGAAAAAGCCATATACAATCTTTGGAGTTACAAAGAATATTCCAGTGAAAGTCTGGTGTAACGGTAAGATAGATGATACCGCTGAAGAGTGGGACGAAGAGTTATGGATAGAGCGAGGAGAAGATTGGTATGCTCTCTCGTCCAGTGGTCTGAAAGATAAACGTGTAAGGATAGTGGAGAGAGAACTATGGCTACGCTGTGTGCCTATTTAGTGAGGGAGTGAACGGATGTGCCGAAAAAGTAATGTGTTGTTCGTCTACTCATCTTTCGTATGACATACAAACAAAAAACCTGTCCAGTCTGCTCAGACATCCATAAAAAGCGTGGACCTTACTGCTCAAAGGTATGCTCGAACAAGGCACGTGTGGTCACGGACACGACAAGAGCGAAGATGAGTCACTCTCAGAGTGCCACACATCTACTGGGTAAGCGCACCGAGACGAACTGGAAGAATGCTGAGGGTTTCAAGCTACGTGAGAAGGCGAAACTGGCTGATATACCTGAGGAACAAGTAGTCGACCCAGAGGATTTGTACTTGCCTCCAATGAAAAGTGACCAGCCAGACGGAACTTTCGTGGCTGGTGGTGACTTGTGGCGAGAGGTGGACTGATTGCAAGGGTTTGAACTCCGAAATATTTGAAATTTATTTTACAATCAGGTAGAATTACGGTGTAAGGGTTGATCGAGAGTGAATTAGTCCTTTACAAAAATACTGAATTCCTGTAAAATAGACCTCTTTTAGGAGAAACCCTGATGTGGTCTGTAAAAATTACTACTGAACTGAGCCAAGTCTATGAATTTATGGCTAAAGATGAGTCTGAAGCCCTAAAAATCGTCCAAAAGTGGCTGAAATGGCACTCTGAAACCCCTCTATACGGAATAACCCTCGACTTTGTAGGGTAATTTTCTCCTTTAAAATCAACGAGTTACGGTAGTCGTACAAAGTCCTTTACAATAAATTGCAATCGACGTATAATAGTGTAACGAATTGAGAAAAGGACCTGAAAATGAACGAACTGAAAATCACGATCGATACTGACAAAGTCTCTGGTAAGTCTGTCATCATGTTTGGTGACAAGAAAGTGACCACTGGCAAGTCTGGTCGTGGTCTTGAGGAAGTCGTTGAATTCCACTACAAGAAGTTGACTGGTAAGAAAGTTGACTTCGCTAAGATCATGGGCTCTGCTGCTGCCATCGAGCCTAGCAAGTCTGAGAAATTCAATATCAATCAGCGTTTCTCGTTCGTGGAAAAGTTGGTTTCCATGGTTGCTGCTGGTGTTCAGCCCTCTGCCGTCATCACTGGTGCTGGTGGTCTGGGTAAGACTTACACTGTGACCAAAACCTTGGAAAACAACGGCTATACCGACATCTCTGATCTGGCTGACTTTCAAGTCGGCACTGTTGTCCGTAAGAGCAAGTGTTTCACCATGGTGAAGGGTTTCTCTACGGCTAAGGGTCTGTACCGTACTCTGTTCGAAAACAACAAATCCATCGTGGTGTTCGATGACTGCGACGCTGTGTTGCGTGACCCAGTTGCCCTCAATCTGTTGAAGGGTGCTCTGGACAGCTACGGTAAGCGTATCATTAGCTGGAATGCTGATATGCGTGACGACGATCTGCCTCGTTCGTTCAACTTCGAAGGTCGTGTGATTTTCATCTCTAACATGGATGAGGGTCGTATTGACCAAGCCATTCGTAGTCGTTCTATGATGATCGACCTGTCCATGAATACGGATCAGAAAATCGACCGTATGGAGACTATTGCAAATTCACCTGAATTCATGCCTGAGTATGACAAGGCTATTATTGCAGATGCACTGGCTCTGATTCGTGAAATCAAGGATGACTGCAAAGAACTGTCTCTGCGTACCCTGATCTCTGTATCCAAGGTTCGTGCTTCTAACAGCGACTGGAAAGACCTCGCCACCTACATGCTTACAGCCTAAACCCTAAGGGGGGGGGTCTCCTCCACTACCCCTGTATAGAGAGAGTGAACAATGAGTAAAATGTCTGAGATACACATGCTGATACCATACATAGAGAGGATGTTGGATAACACCACTATGGACTGTGCATCTATTGCAACCACATTGGACTGTCCAGTGGACTATGTGAACTATGTGGTGGAAGAACGATGGAATAAAATCATCCAACAACACACCTATGCAGATGAGTCTGCAGATGCCGATGCTATACACTATGGAGAATCACTATGATTACAATTGATGGACTGACACCTCGACAGGTGGAATTGCTGGATACAATGTGGGCAATAGATGGATATGCTGAGTACATGGAATGGAAGAGTACACAGAATCAGCAGGAAATTGAATTGCTGGAATCAATGATTGCAATTGCAGAGATTGATGAAATTGTAGAGAACGAAGGTTTCGCAGAAGCAGCTGAGGTGCTGAGTATGTACTGAGTATGAGCCAAGTGTGACTAGGGGGTAGGGGTTCTAAAACGTGACTAAAATTCATGGGTCCCCTTTTCGCCTGTATGGCTCAGACTTATAAACCACCATCATCATTTAAACTAAGGGACTCCGTCCGCATTTAAGGGACTCCGTTTCACCACGGGACTCCGTTTTTCTCACTAACATCTTTTTAAGGGACTCCTATCATGAATAAGCAAGTTTATTTTCAATTTCTAAATGCCCTTCGGGACTCTGGCGTAACCAACATGTTTGGCGCATCGCCTTACCTGCAGCAATCTTTCAGTCTTTCTCGACAAGAAGCTAAGGCTATTCTTTTAGAGTGGATGGCATCATTTAAGTAAGGGACTCCTATGGATGATCGAGCATTCTTTGGGTGTATTGTGGCATTATTCCTAATAATGACTGGTCATCCTATTCTGGCATTTTTACTGTTTTTATTGGTGGTTTAACGGGACTCCGCTATGATTTACACTGATTGGACTTGGCAGAACATTGCAGTAATGGTTGTAGCGGGACTCCTGGAATTTGCCTTTATTGGGTTTTTCGTGTATAATTGTTTTAAGTGACAACTGTAGGGACTCCTCAGACGTTTTAGTTGTATAGGGGGAAATTACTATGAACAGATATTGGGTTTTGCAAGTAAAAGAGTTGATGGATCGACATCTGGATTTTATCGAGATTGCTCACAGGTTACACTTGGATCCGTCAGATGTGCAGATGATAATTGAGTTTATTAAGCAGGTGGCTTCGTGACGATTTTGAGCAGACTTTGGAGTGCGATTTGGTTTGGAGTGTTCCTTACGATTGCTCTCAGCATTATTGCAAATATTATACTTTGGATTGTAGAATGACTTTACGTGAATTGATTATTGAATATCTGTGCTTTGCTTATGATGAGGAAAGTCTGCTGGAAATTCACTCGATGACTTTCGAGGAAATGGAAAACCTGAGTGATCTGGATTTGCTGGAGTTGTACGACGTAACTCTCCTCGCCGAAATCCACTTCGTGGAGAGAGAAGATGACGAAAATTGATATGGAGCAGGTGCGTGCCCGTGTGGCTGCTGAGGATATGCAGAATGCACAGCGAGTCGCTTCGCTTCTGGAGGAAGGTGACTTTTTAGATGACGACGGCTACCCCACCGACGCTGCTCTGGAGATCATTGAGAAGTGGCACTGGAGCGATATTGAGGGTTGGTTTAAGTTTATCAACAGCATTTGGCATCTACGTTCTTGGGGATGGCATGAGGGTGAGGAAGACCATGAATGGGACAAGGATAAGAAGGTTTATCGCTATGATATCTCCACTGCAGGTTGGTCTGGCAACGAAAGTATCATTCGAGCCATGCAGGAAAACTGGATGATCTGGAGTATCACTTGGGTGCAGAGTCGACGTGGCGGACACTATATTTTTGAAGGCAGGGACTTAGAATGATTACACTACTTTTTATTGTATTGATGGTTGGATTAGTATTAAGGATTAAACGTAAATGTTAGAAACTATTTGTGAAGTGCTGGAAGATGCATACAAGCGTAACTGGATCACCTCTCGTGATGGTAACGTAAGTATTCGTCACCACGATCGAGATCACTTTTATATCACACCCAGTGGTGTGCGTAAGCAGACTCTACAACCCGATCAGTTTAAAAAGATTGCATTTTCCAAGGTCAATGACAATTGGTTGGACTTACCATATACTGACATCAGTAAGAATCTAAAGCCCAGCGGAGAGATCCCCTTACACTTTGGTCTACAGAGAAACATGGGGCAACATAGTAATGATGTTCGAGTGGTGGTTCATGTTCACCCCACTTACTGTATTGCAGCAATGCATCGGGGCATCGATCTCTCAACCATTAGTGATGCGTTCCCAGAACTAAATCGTTATACTCGGGTAGCACCCAATGTTGGTGATGTTCCGCCTATCTCTCAGGAATTGGCAGATAGTTGCTTTAGAAATCTAGAACTAGATGAACACGGTAATATTGCGTACGATATTGTTGGAATTAAAGGACACGGAGTAGTGGCTATTGATACCTCGCCATGGCGTGCTTATGAGCATATTGAACGACTTGAGCATATATGTAAGATTGTGTTGGCTTCAGGAGTATAATATGAGTTTAGATGTTGATTTAATGGTGACCCAACCAGTGTCTGTTTATAGTGGTAACATTACTCACAATCTTACCACCATGGCTCGAGAAGTTAATTTTGGTGGACACTTAACTTTGTATGATGTTATGTGGCGTCCAGAAGAATGTGGTTTTAAATTTGCCAAGGATATCTCTGAGTATCTTGATCTTGGGTTTAATATTCTGCTGGCTGAACCAGAAAGATTGAAACAGTATAATCCCGAGAATGGTTGGGGTTCGTATGATGGGTTAGTAAATTTTGTTTACAAATATCGTAACGCATGCTGGGATAATCCAGATGCAGAATTGAGGGTGTCACGATGATTACTTTAGATATGGATACATGTAACAACATCACTCGGTTGACTTTGACTGAGTATCGAGATTATCTGCAGTCTGAGCTGGATCAGTGGACTGCTAATCCAAAGAGCGATGATAATCCCGATGGTTATTGGTTACATCCTGAAGACGTTGCAGGTAACATTGTACGTGTTAAACGACTGAATAAAGTTTTAGAAGATTTTGGTGGAGAACTATATGGCGAACGTAAAACAAGGGAATCTGACTAAGAGTCCTCAATGGTGGAAACATCTAAAAGACTGGAAGAGAATCTTCTGGAAGAAAGAGCGTAAAGCGCAACAGAAAGCGATTAAAAATGAACATAGCAATTGATTTTGATGACACATATACACGTGATCCGCAGATGTGGGACAAGTTTATTCGTCTGGCTCAACTAAGTGGTCACAAGGTGTATTGTGTCACAGCACGTTCACATAGCTACGATCCAGAAGTTTTAGATTCTATCGGTAAAGTTGTTGGTGTGGGTAACTGCTACTTCACTGCCATGCAAGGTAAACGTGCATATATGTACGCTAATAACATTAACATTCATGTTTGGATTGACGACACGCCAGATATGATTGTTCGTGGTATCGAAGTTGAACATAACGATGGAAAGATCTATATGCCATGAACATCTACAAATTTAAATACAATCGTGTAACTGGACAGTGGGAACCAATTTCAGTTGAACCCTTTATCGAGTTGACGCCAGAAAAACTGGCAGCGATGTATACACACAAGGTTGCTCTTCAAGAATTACTTGACACTTACATCGATGAGCATTTAGAGAAAACTAAAGATTATGAAATTGCAAAAATAGTTTTGCAGAAATATATGTTGAATAAGGCTTGACATTAATCTTGTTTTCAGGTATAATTGTATTATAAAAAATTTGAGAGAATACCTATGAAGATTGCAATCTGTTCAGACCTCCACTTAGAGTTTGGGGATCTGTTTATAAAAAACGAAGACAACATCGATGTGTTGATTTTGTCAGGTGACATCCTTGTCGAACGTGACTTGGATATGTACGATCGTCGTCAAGAAGAACTGGGTTTCGCACGTGCTCGTTCACAGCGTTTTCACGACTTCTTCAATCGTGTTTGTTTTCAATTTCCCCACGTAATTTACGTTGCTGGTAATCATGAGCATTACCATGGTGACTTTGCGCACACACTCAATGAATTGAAGCGTAAACTTGCGCATCACGAAAACCTTCACATCCTCGATCGTGAAGTGTTTGATCTTGGCGATGTTCGGTTTATTGGTTCTACTTTGTGGACTGATATGAACAAAGAAGACCCAATTACGTTGCATGCGATGAAGCGTATGATGAACGACTTCCGTATCGTCAAGAACTCTAATCGTGTGGTAAACTTCAGAGATACCGAAGGTAAGTTTCATACACGTGAAGCAATCTTCTGCCCTGAAGACGCTGTTGAAGAACACAAGAAATGTCTGGATTATATCAAGACAGTTTACGCTGATACGCCACCTTGGAAGAGCGTAGTAGTTGTTGGTCACCATACACCTTCTCATGTTTCGTGTCATCCTCGTTACAAAGATGACCAAATTATGAATGGTGGATATCACAGCGACCTTACTGAGTTTATTTTGGAACGACCAGGAATTAAACTGTGGACACATGGCCATACTCATGAGTTGTTTGATTATATGATTGGTAGTACTCGTGTCGTTTGCAATCCACGTGGTTACGATGGTCACGAAGACATTGCGGATAACTTTACATTGAAGGTGATTGAATTATGAGTATGTATCGTCCAGATAAATGGGTAGGTGTCAAGATTAGTGGCTACAAAGATCATCCCACACCAGTATACAAAATTTTTGCTTGCTGGTATGGTGGTTATGCAGGTTCTGATTCTTGGAAATTAAACAGTGGTATCACTAAGGCTACTCTCGAGGGATTCGTTTATTCCTTCGAGGGTAGTTCTGGTTCTGTTTATGAATGTCATAAAGACTGTTATGGCACCAACATGTATGGTGGTGGTGTTCTTGATGGTATGATTGAACGATCAAAGCAACATGGCATCACTATTGAAATTCTACCGCAAGACACTAATTGGTTGGAGATAAATTATGACTGAAAACAAAAGTTGGATTATCACACTTGAGGAAGCAGATGATGGTAGTGGTGATCTGGTTCTGCCATTCACTGATGAAATTTTAGAATCTGCTGGCTGGAAGAATGGTGACGTCCTTGAATGGATTGACAACAAAAATGGTTCTTGGACTTTAAGGAAAAAAGATGCTGACACATCAGAAAATGCAAAGCAGAGTTGAAGACATTAAGAATAAAATTTGTCCAGATGAAATCGAAGAAGCAGTGGCTTTCCTTTTTGGACAAGTTATGAAATTAGAAGAAGAAAACTGGCAGCTTAGGGAAAAGATTGAAAAACTTAAATTGACATTACAGGAGCAAGACTAATGCCGAAATTTACACTTATCGCTGAGCATACTGATTTGCAAGGCAACCCCGACGGAACTAAAGTTAATTATGAATTCTACTGCGATTACTTGCCAGAGATTCTTGAACACTTGGAATTATTTTTGCGTGGAACAGGATTTGTTACTGATGGGAACTTAGAGTTTGTTAGTGATGAACCTTGGACACCAGACGTAAACTTCGATGGACTAGATTTACAACACCACGAATCTTACTTTGACACTGAGAGGAACAAATGATGGGAATGCCACTAGACGTACTTTTGTTTCAGCAAGCATGCGACCAGAAACCTTCTGAGTCTAATGCTACACTTTATCATAATCTTATTATTGAAGAGTACAACGAATTTCGTGATGCTCGTGCAGCTATGGATGAGGTCGAATCTCTCGATGCGTGCATGGACATGATTTGGGTTATCCTTGGATTCTGTCACATGAAAGGATATAATGTCGCTGGTGCATGGGACGAAGTTGTTAAAACAAACATGGCGAAGGTAGACCCTGTTACTGGCAAGGTTCGTCGTCGTGAAGATGGTAAAATTTTGAAACCTGAGGGTTGGCAACCACCCGATATGAGTAAATACATCAAATAATAATGATTACCCTTTATAGAAACTTTTTAAGTTTAGAAGAATGTGATAGTCTAAAAAACTTGGCACTATCTAATACGGATAAGTGGAAAGAATATCCTGATTTTAAAGATGTTCCTTCCACATCAGCTATAAAGGTTTATGGTAATAGTTATTTTAGACATTTAATTTCTACAAATTTTAATCTTAACGCTGCATTAAAATTGTATAATAGTACGGAAGACATATCTTCTGATTATTACAAAGAATTTTTAATTCAGAAGCTATCATTAGTCTTTGATGGAATTAAATATATCAAAGGGTTTTCTATTCCTGGATTCCAGATTGTTGAACAGGAAACTCCGAGAGTATGGCATTATGATGACGAGAAATTGCGTTATCCATATAAATTAGCATTCCCTGATTACAACAATACAAAATACTTTGATCGTTGGGTTACTTTCACTATAATGCTAAGTGAAGGTGACTTTACATATGACTACTATACTGAAACCAAATCTGAATATAAAGACCAGCCCGAGTATTATTGCAGAAAACATCATGGTCTCCGTAACGATGAATGCGATTGCAATTTAAAGGAATATTCTACAATAAAATATTCTTTGGGCGATATGATTCTTGCTGATGGTAGATATTTACATAGAGTTGGAAAGTCTTCTTATTTTAACGATAGCCGAATAACAATACAAGGACATATTGTAACAAAGGGTTCGGCTAGTTACATGTATTGGTAAATATAACTTGACATTTATTCACATTTGGAGTATAATTATACTATGATTACACTATACCTAGACATGGATGGCGTGCTTTGCAACTTTGACAAAGCATACAGAGCAATTGACCCAGATAAAGCCGATCGAAAGAAATTTCGTGATGCGGTCTTTATTCATAAAATCTTTGAAGATCTGGAATTTATGCCAGACGCCAGAGAGTTGTTAAACCACGTTTCTAGACTGCATGGAGTAGATGTTCAAATTCTAACTTCTATGGGCACTCACGACCCTATTCAGGGAACTGAGGCTAAGATGCAAAAGATGCATTGGTTAAACAAACACAACATTCCGTACAAACCAAACTTTGTTCGGAATAAGCAAGAGAAGTCGCACTTCGCAAACAAAACATCAATTTTAATTGACGACTCCGCTGGATGTATTGATCCGTTCAATACTGCAGGTGGTCATGGTATTCTGCACAAGAACTCTAAAGACACAATTAAAATTTTAGACTCAACTATTTTACAAATTCGTGCACTGGATGCCCTACGCTCATGATTGATTTATTTAAACCCACCTTTGAATGGATTCGTGATGATTGGGCATCTAACCCCTTTAGATTTGTTATTGAGTTGCTTGCTTGGGCTATTAGCATTGGGTGTAGCATCACTATGGCTACGACTGTCCCGAACCCACCGCTTCTTACGCTTTATCCTATTTGGATTGCTGGTTGCGCTATGTATGCTTGGGCTGCTTATACCAGGAAATCATTTGGAATGCTTGCTAATTACATGCTCTTAGTGACGATTGATTTTATTGGATTGATTAGGATGTTAACATAATGACTACATTATCTACAAAACAAATTTATGTAACACCACCTGCGCCAGCAATTCCTGCACCTGCGCCAGCAATTCCTGTTCAATTTGTAAAACCTCTGTCATATGATTTTCGTGTCGTTGAACATGTAGATGCTGAGGGTAAAATTGAAAAAGTTGCTTTGCAGGTTCAAGTATGGGAACATGATGAATACGGTTCTGGTAATGTTAAACAATACTGGTCTGATGTTCCTCGTGTAAAGATGCATAACGGTACTCTCGTTATTAGTTGATATGTGGCGCTTGTGGGCTAAAGCACTAGGTGAAAAAGCTGGCAGCAACGATCGTGAGGCAGATAGAATTGCTATCATTCGCACTGCTATTGTTGCTTGCTATGTTATTACAAATTTCTTTATTATTGCTGGCGTTATCCGCCATTGGTGACTTATGAATATCTTTTATCTTGACAACGATCCTAAAACTTGCGCAGAGATGCACGTTGACAAACACTGCGTTAAAATGATTCTAGAATATGCACAATTACTTTCTACCGCTCATCGTGTTCTCGATGGTGACATTGTCGTTGGTCTATCTGACTCTGGACGCAAAAAAACATCCTACGTTCTCAACGATAATCGTAACGATATCTTGTACTCTGCAACTCATATTAATCATCCTTCTGCAATTTGGGTAAGGCAATCAGATAAAAATTATTCTTGGTTGTTTGACATGTTTCAAGCACTTCTTGAAGAATACACATATCGTTATGGTAAGCATCATGCTTGCGAAAAACTTCTTTGGGCGCTAGAAGTTCGACCAAATAATATTCCACGAGGAAATTTTACTGAACCCACTCCAGCAATGCCAGACCACTATAAGGTGGCTGGCGACTCTATTCAATCCTATAAAAATTATTACCTTGGTGATAAAACACGCATGTTTTCCTGGAAAAATCGTCCAACCCCAACTTGGGTTTGATAAATACAGGTGAAGGAGATATTATGCCAACCTATGTATTTCGTAATAAAGAAACTGGAGAACAGTTCGAACAAGCGATGAAGATATCTGAACTCGACTCATTCAGAGCCGATAATCCCCACCTAGAAACCGTAATTCAAGCAGTAGCATTCGGTGACTCTGTTCGATTAGGTATAACTAAAATGGACTCAGGATTCAAGGAGGTGTTACAAAAAGTAAACGAAAGAAATCCACTAAATGATTTAAGGAAAACATCGAAACAACTATAAGGAAATTTAATGGCTCGTTCAGCAGCAGTAAAGAAGATTGTAGATAATGAAGAACGTGAGTCGAAACCAATCCACAGCAATCAGCTTAAGATCCGTTTAGACAATTTAAAGACATTTCAGCCATTGACAGATAATCAAAAATTATTTTTTGATGCTTACAAAAGAGGAGACTATTTCGTAGCACTACATGGTGTTGCAGGAACAGGAAAAACTTTCTGTGCTTTATACAAAGCGATTGAGGAAGTACTAGATAAGAATAATCCGTTCAATAAGATTATCGTAGTTCGTTCTGCGGTTCAATCTCGTGAGATCGGGCATCTTCCAGGCGACGTAAATGAGAAGATGGAAATTTATGAGCAACCATATCGTCAGATCTGCGAAACCTTATTCGGTCGCAAAGACGCATGGGATAGATTAGAGGAACAAGGACATATTACTTTTATTTCCACGTCCTTCATTCGTGGTATGTCTTTTGATGATGCTATCATCATTGTTGATGAAATGCAAAACTTGACATATGAAGAGATTGATACTGTTATGACTCGTGTCGGTTATCGATCTAAAATTATTTGGTGTGGCGACTATCGTCAGACTGATTTGAATAAGAGGAAAAATGATGTTACAGGAATTTTGAAATTCTTTGACATCGCCCAGCACATGAGCGCATTTACTCGTATTGAGTTTACTGTTGATGACATTGTGAGAAGTTCTCTCGTGAAAGACTATATTTTGGCGAAACTTAAATATGAGGATTACAACGAAAGACCTAGCGGAAAATGATTACAGCAGAACAATTCCAACATTTATTCCCAAGAGCGCAAGACCCAGCATCATGGGCTGAGTCTATGAATGGCGTCTTCCCAACATATGAGATTAATACACCACAACGTGTAGCAGCTTTCCTTGCTCAATGTGGACATGAGTCTGGTGGTTGGACAGTATTCGAAGAAAACTTAAATTATTCAGCGCAAGGGTTGAATAGTATTTTTAAGAAGTACTTCCCAACTGTTGAGTCTGCTCAGCCATATGCTCGCAAACCAGAAATGATTGCGAACAAGATCTATGCTAACCGTATGGGTAACGGATCTCCAGAATCTGGTGATGGTTGGCTTTTCCGTGGGCGTGGTCCAATTCAGTTAACAGGACGTGCAAACTATACAGCATTCGCTAAGGAAATGTTTGAGGACTGGGAAAACGTAGTTCAGAATCCAGACTGGGTAACTGCAGATCGTGACTTTGCGCTTATGTCTGCTATCTGGTTCTGGAATAAAAACAAGCTAAACCACGAAGCAGATATCGGTGACATCAAAACAATGACTCGCAAGATCAATGGTGGATACATCGGGCTTGAAGATCGAATTAAACATTACAACGAGGCTATTCACTTACTTACATAATGGCAAATTTTATACATCATGATATTCCCAAATTGGAACGTGTCACAAATACCGATGGTTCGAGATTATATCAAACGCCATCGGGTCGAGCCTATCCAAGCGTCACAACAGTCACAGGACTGCACTCAGCAAAATCAATCGCACAGTGGAGAGCAAGAGTTGGAAACGAAGAAGCCAACAGAATCTCAGGTAGAGCTGCAGCGAGAGGGACACGAATCCACTCATTATGCGAATCATATCTCCGCAATGAAGAATACGACGTTGACATCTTCGATAGAGAATTATTTAACAGCATATCACCCATCCTCGGAGAAATAGATAATGTTCATGCTCTTGAAACTCCACTCTATTCAGATCACTTGGAAGTCGCAGGAACTGTAGACTGTATTGGTGAATTCAGAGGTAAGCTATCTGTAATTGACTTCAAGACATCTGCAAGATTAAAGTCTCGTGATGATATTCATGGATACTTTATGCAATGTTCTGCATACGCAGTTGCTTTTGAGGAACGAACTGGCATTCCTGTTAGTAGACTTGTAATTATTATGGGTGTTGACAATGAAGACCCTTTGTTGTTTATCGAGAAGAGAGATAGTTGGATCGGAGAATTCCAAAAGTTGAGACTTGAGTACAAGATTAAAAAAGGTATTTGACATATAAATACTGTTAGCGTATAATAAGTTTATGGTTGTATGAAGCAACTAGAAAAGTGTTCTGGACGGGAGTTCGATTCTCCCCACCTCCACCAAAAGCATACTATTGCAGACCCTAACGAAGGCACTTGATTAAATCAAGAATAGTATGTTTCTGATGGGGGTGACTAGGTTTCGACAGGGCAACAAGTACAGAAGTGGACAACTAGGCAATGCGAAAGCCTTTAGGATTGGGGTAACTCGGTCGAAGAAGCAAACAAAGTAAATGCAAACGACTCTGTCTACGCATTAGCAGCCTAAACGCTGCTTAGGGTTTCGGTAGGTTTCCTCGTAACAGAATAACCTACCACGAATTAGTGAAGTCTTTGCTCGATGTTAGCAACCGATGCCCTGTGGCTCTTGTACTGACTAAAGTGACGACATTAATATGCGACTGTTTAACTTTTAATTTAAAGGAATTTTTATGAAATCGCTTATCGCAATTTTGGCACTGACTGTTGCTACTGGTGTTATGGCTCAAGCAGCAAAGCAACCCGACCCTGAGAAGATGGCAGCATCTGCTAAGAAAGAAGCTGAGAAGAAGCAAGAAACTAATTGCGTCACTAAAGACAAGAAAGGTAATTGCCCACCTGCTCCTAAGTCTGAGAAGCCTACACCTAAGAAACCTGTAGAGAAAAAAGCTGAGGCAGCATCTGCCCCTGCGCCAGCAGCATCAGCAAAGAAATAATTATACCTAAATAATTATACAGTGGGTTGAAGGATCCCAATAAAACCTTCATTACACAAAAACACAACACAAGGAGTATTTTATGTCAAACATGACACCTTTTGAGATTCGTCTCGAACTTTTGAAAATGGCCAAGGACATGCTCAGCGATGAGTACTATGGCAAACGTGAACAAATTAGCAACGACTGGACCACGAAAGTCGATTCTGCTAAAATCAATGGTGGCACGATCCCTGATCATCCAGGATTCCCTGCTTACCCATCAGAAGCTGATATCATTGCAAAGGCAACTGCCTTGAATGGTTTCGTTTCAAACATCCCACAAGATACAATAAAGACTAGCAAAAAGTCCACCTGATGCGGGACGAGAGGTGTTCACACACCTCTCTTTAACACAAGGAGATTTATATGCGAGTATACAAAGGTATATTCATTTTAGTAATATCAATGATAGCACTGACTGTCGTTTCAGCATTCTACGGTACACAACCACTTGGAATGTTAGAACTGAAGATGTCAGAGTTCAGTAAAGATACACAAAAACAAATAAAGTGTCTGGCTGAAAACATTTACTATGAAGCTGGCTATGAACCAAAAGATGGTCAAGTAGCAGTTGCTCTTGTAACAATGAATAGAGTACAAGACCCAAGATTCCCAAAAGATATTTGTGGAGTAGTTAAGCAGAAGACTACTTCCGTATGTCAGTTTTCATGGTTTTGCGAACCAAGAAAGCACGTGAATGAGAAGGTGTACAACGACAACTTAGAAGTTGCTGTATACGTTTATGCTAATTATGAAAATCTTTCAGATTTGACTAAAGGCGCTAAGTATTATCATGCGGATTATGTAAACCCACATTGGCGCAACCTCGAGAAGACTACTAAAATTGGTAGACATATTTTTTATAAGGAAAAAGATTAATGATGTCAAAACTGAATCTGCAATTAAAGGAAGAGCAATCTAAACACTCGTTCTTCTTGTTAATGGAGGAAATTTCCCTTACATCTATCAAACAAGCAACTGAGTGGATGTTCGAAGCGAACTTCGCAGAAGAACGTCCCGATATGTTAAATTTGATTATCACCTCTCCAGGTGGCGATTTGAATGCAGCATTTGCTTTGATTGATGTAATGCGAGGATCTGCGGTTCCAGTTAGAACAATTGGTCTTGGACAAATTGCTTCAGCTGGTCTTATGATTTTTATCGCAGGTGATAAGGGACATAGAATCTTGACGCCAAATACATCGATCTTGTCACACCAATATTCATGGGGTGCATTTGGTAAGGAACACGAACTCTTTGCTACTGTTAAAGAATTTGATTTGACGACTAAGAAAATGATTGCGCACTATAAAAAGTGTACTGGTTTATCAGAAGCAAAGATTCGTGAAATTTTACTACCACCGCAAGATATGTGGCTCAGCCCACAAGAAGCGAAAAAATTAGGACTGTGCGATGAAGTTAAAGACTTATCTTAATTACATTAGATACTCTGGTGCTTGGGTTGGCTTTGTGCTTAACCCATGCCACTGGAGACTATCATTTGAATTTTTACACCCAGACGAATTAAACCCAAAGATGCGTGGGTGCTATTTGTCTACTGGACCTGTTTGGGTCAGATTAGTTTGTGATGATGGATCATGGTAAAGGAGATTGAAATGAAGAAGGAATCTGTAGCGTTTGTTGTTGGTATTGTACTAGTTCTCGTAACTGCAATTAGTTGCTTGACTTTTTACAATTATCACCAAAACCAAAGTATGAAGTCTAACATTGAATCTGCGATCGTGAAGGGTATTGACCCAGTTTCAGTTCGATGCGCCTATTCGTCTTCAAACGACCAAATGTGTCTGGCGTGGGCGATGGCTCATGGAAAATCGTTCGATCTACCCAGCCCCAAAAAGTAAACCTTTGGTTTTCTGAAAAAACCCTTTAAAATCAACGACTTAGGATAACCCTCCCCTCTGTAGGGTTATCTGAAAAAGTGCTTTACAATAATTCAGGTTTGGAGTATAATAACTCTAAGTTAGTCGAAAAGGAAACCTGATTATGACATTGTTGACTGTTGGTAACCCTAAGTTGTTGAAGGGTCAATCTAAAGGATATCTGTCCTCCGTACTTCACCTTGCACCAGCCGATTTGTCTGGTAAGGAAGTTTGCCCTAAACGAACTAAGGGTTGCACCGATGCGTGTCTGAACCTTGCTGGTCGTGGTGGCATTTTCAAGAAGGGTGAGACCACTAACGTGATTCAGCAAGCACGAATCCGTAAAACCAAACAATTCTTTGCGGATCGTCAGGCATTCTTGAATGAGTTAGTTGTTGAAATTATCAAAACTAAAACGAAGGCTGAAAAGCAGGGGTTGATTCCAGTGTTTCGTCTGAATGGCACTTCAGACCTTGCTTGGGAAAAGTATGAAGTTGCGAATGGTAAGAACATTTTCCAAATGTTCCCTGATGTGCAATTTTATGACTACACCAAAGTTAACAATCGTAAAGTGTCACACATCGCTAACTATCACCTAACCTTCTCTAAGGCTGACGGTAATGACATGGATGTTCGCATCGCACTGTCTAATGGTATGAATGTTGCAGCTGTGTTTCACAAAGTCCCAGAAACTTATCTCGGTCGTCCAGTTATCAATGGCGATGAAACCGATTTGCGTTTCTTGGATCCAAAGGGTGTTATCGTTGGCTTGAAGGCTAAGGGTAAAGCGAAGAAAGATACTTCTGGTTTTGTAATTTAAGGAGATATATTATGGGTTTGGATATGTACTTGTCGGCTAAGAAATACATGAGTAAGTATTTTGACGCTGCTGATAGCGAAAAGATTGCAAGCATCAATGAGTTGTTTGGTATCGAAGGTGATGAAGATGGCGACTATGGTGCTCAGGAAGTTACCTTCCGAGTTGCTTACTGGCGCAAAGCCAATGCTATCCATCAATGGTTCGTTGATAACGTGCAAGATGGTACTGATGACTGTGGTGAGTATCATGTTGGACGTGAACAGCTGAAGTCTCTGATGGAACTGTGCGAACAGATCGTTGCTAAACCTAAGTTGGGCGCAGAGTTGCTTCCTACACAGGGTGGTTTCTTCTTTGGCTCTACCAATTATGATGACTGGTATATTCAAGAAGCGAAACATACAGCTGAACGTCTAAATAAGATTCTAAACGATCCAGCGTTTACGAAGTGTGATTTTTACTATCAATCAAGCTGGTAATCAGGAGAACGAAATGAGAAAAATTCTTGCATTAGTGTCTTTATTTGTTGCAGCATCATGTACGTATGCACCTGCTGCTTATGCTTGGGGCGCACGAGAGCAAGGTGCGTTGACTGGCATCGCAGGTCTTTGGGTATATCAACAATTATCTAAACCTCCAGTCGCAGTTTATCAACAACCTGCGCCTGTTTATATTCAGCAACCCCAGCCTGTATATGTGAACCCACCTGTCGTTGTTCAACCTCAGGCTAATGTATACCAACCTCAACAATATTGCGAGTCCCCTGCAGTAGTCGACCAGTTCGGCAATCATCGTCAAATTACTTACTGCTACTACAAATAACTTTACTTTAATTCATCTTTGAGGTATAATTATATTATGCAGATGATTCATACGTCCTTCAAAAAAGCGAAGAAGCGCAAACCTAATGCCAAGCAACGTGAGTTGGATGCGTCTTGGCAAGACTTGCTTAAGAAGTATGCACCGAAAAGTCCTGTGAAGAACACTGAGAAGCAGGAATTGAAGGATGTGTACTCGCTTGGGAGACCTGCTCGTCGTGAGACGCCTAAGATTCCAAGTCTTCCTTTTAGTGGTGGCCAGTGCACTAAGAAGGAATCACCAATTTATACTGGCACTTTGATCAAGGGTATTGCTACGATGCACAAGTCGAATGCTGTACCTGTATTTTCTGATGAACAAGCAGTTGATATTGCTAAAATGCGAAGAGGTTAATTATTATTATGCACACGTCATATTCTAAAATTGTTGAAGCCAGTGGTAATCGAGATGTTGCTTTACTGCAAGGAATTCTATTTGACCTCATGAAAGAAAAGATGAAGTTGGATAAATTCTTCAGCATGTTTCTTGAGAAGTGTGGTGGAAAAATGGATTCTGAGAAGACAGATACACCGATTTGGAAATTGTATCGATCCAAATCTAAAGAGTATGCAGATATCAATCAGGCACTTAAAGCTGCCGAATATTTCCTAAAGAAAAACACCAGTTATGTTTAAAACGTCAAACGAATTTTCTCTATACATAGAGCAGATTGTTAATGAAAAGAAAATGAGCCACATGGATGCCGTACTGAGTTATTGTCAAGAAAACTTTCTTGAGCCAGACGACGTAGCTAAGTTGGTCAATAAGTCTCTTAAAGAAAAGATTGCACTAAACATGCAAGAGCTAAACTATCTACCGAAGAAAGCACAACTAGATGTCTAAGAATTTCTGGTTGATATTACCAGTGATAGTTTATATTATTATGATGGGTTCTCTCTTTTATGTTGTTGCTAAACAAGAAAGAAGAACTGTTCGAATCGACTGCACTTGGGCAGAAATATCGCCAGACTTTACAACTGAGATGAGAGAACTCTGTAGGAAAGCACGAAGTGGACGGATTTAAAGCATACAAATATTACATAGCAATCAAACTGCATTTCACCAAAGACAATTTTGACGTATTTAAGAATAGAGGAAATATCAAAGGAACACGTGAAGCGTTCTATGCAAGGAACGATCGCTATATGTTTGAGAAGTTAGCACGAAAGTATCCTGTTGATAAAGACCTTATTCAGTTCTACGTTGCATCCTTTGCATATGGTAATGATGCTGCAGTTTATTCTTATGAAGAAGCTGAAACGAATTTACTTGAATGGAATCGCAGGAAGCAAAGCATCACTAAAGTGTTTGACGATGATTGCAATAAAATTCTTCTTGATGCCTGCAAAAATAAGTTGAAAGAAGATAGTATTTTTGACTTGACAAATAAGGGCTACTGTAGTATACTTAAATTATTCCTCGGGAAACAGATAACACTTGAGACGGTAAGAATCATTGACGATCTATATCCTGTGGTTGAAAACTGGAAGCAAAATTCATCAATGCTTTTATTGTGGGAAAACGAAATTCGTCGTATTGAAAAATCGAAGGGTTTTGTTAAGTATGACAAAGATAAAGTGACGAAAGTCTTTAACACTTTTCAGGAAGAAGTAAAAGAGTTATAAAATGGGTAAGACCTATAAGAAGAATCCTCGTTTCGACGAAGATACCAGTGGGCGATCTGGTAAACATGCAAAACATGCCAACGGTAAAAAAACTGGCGGTATGAAAACGCTAAATACATATGTTGAAGAAGAATATGATGATCCTTATGATGATGAAGTTGGGATTCATGATGAAATCTTCATACAACATATTAAAAATACAAACGATACTCCGTAAATATAAAGGAAACACAAAATGGACATTCAAACACTCCGTAAAATGCGCAATCAAGACTTCGGCAAAATCGCTGGAGAATTTGATAAGATCGCAAATCCCCAATCAGAATCTAAGTCATACAATGACACTCGCTTTTGGAAACTAGAAGGCGACAAGGCAGGCAACGGCACTGCTACGATTCGATTCCTCCCACGTGTTGAAGGCGACGAACTACCTTGGGTTCGTATCTTCTCTCATGGTTTTCAAGGACCTACTGGTAAGTGGTATATTGAAAACTCTTTGACTACTCTTGGTGAAAACGATCCTGTTGGTGAGTTGAATACTAAGTTGTGGAACAGTGGTTCTGAAGCCAACAAAGAAATTGCACGTAAACAAAAGCGTAAGCTAAGTTTCACTGCCAACATTCTTGTTGTGTCTGACCCAAAACATCCAGAGAACGAAGGCAAGGTATTCTTGTTTAAGTTTGGTAAGAAAATCTTTGATAAGATTATGGACAAAGCACGTCCTACTTTTGAAGATGAAAAGCCAGTCAACGTGTTTGACTTCTGGGAAGGTGCTAACTTCAAACTGCGTATGCGTAAGAAAGATGGTTACACCAATTATGATGAGTCTGCATTCGGTGATCCTTCTCCTATCGCTAATGGTGATGAAGAAGAAATCTTGCGTGTTGCGAATGCTCAACACAAACTTTCTGAGTTCTTGGATCGTAAGAACTTCAAGTCTTATGATGAGTTGAAGCAGAAACTTGAGCAAGTATTGTCTGGTGATTCTTTTGCCAGCAAGTCTGCTGCTGAGATTGCTGAAGAAGAAGATCGTCCTGTTGCTGCTGCACCTAAGATGCCTTCTAAACCTGCACCAGCGCCAGCAGTAAGTAAGATGGATGACGATGACGAAGATGTCATGTCATACTTCGAGAAGATTGCTAAAGAAGATTAAAAACTAACTGTCCAGGAAGTTTTAAGGGGATCGAAAGATCCCCTTTTTCACATTATGCGTAACGACTTTTTAGATAGTCGCCGACAGTTCCGTCTTGGTTTCGAACAGGTGATTTGATAATCTGATTTTGATTCTGATTTACAGACACGTTGTTTTGAACTGGAGCGATGACTTGCGCACCACCTTGTACTGGGATTGCAGCGCCAGCATTCTTTCCAGATTGATCGTACACTGGACCAGCGCTTCTCATTGCTGCTCCCATCGCTGCGATCTTTTCAGTTGGTAATGCAGCAATAGCTTTGATTTTATCAGCGTCTACTTGAGACAACTGCATCAAACCTTTACCGATACCCTCAACACCACTTCCAGCTGCAGCAATATTATTACCATTCTTACCTAATTCGATAATCTGTTCAACTGGTGTTTTCTGACCAGAAACGAAAGACAAGAATTTACCAACAAGGTTTCCTACACCAGCTGCTGCCTGAGCAGCACCCATTGCAGTCATACCAGCAGCAATAGCTAATAGGGCTGGACCGACTTTCAATAAATTAGATCCATCTAGCTCGGACAATGATGTCATGGCTTTAGCGAATGACTCCATAGCTGGACCTGCCAGATTAAACGCTATACCAAATGGAATCAGAGCAGCACCCAATGCAGCGATTGCGATAGCTCCAGGGATAATGAATGGTAAAGCTAAACCAAGAACAGCAGCTACCGCACCAAGTCCTAGTAATGCCACAAAACCTTTACCGATAGCTGACCAATCCATCTCACCGAAAACTTCAAATCCTTTACCAGCAACCCAAAGAGCACCACCAAGAACAGCAATAGCAGCTGCTCCCTTTATCATTTCAGTTGAACCTGCAGACATTAACTTTGCTACACCAGCAAGACCAAGTAATGCTACGCCAGCCTTTGCCATATCTTCCCACTCAACTTCAACGAACTCTTGTACTGCCTTTCCAGTAATCCATAAAGCAGTTGCAAGGATTGTCATCGTTGCTGCACCTTTAAGTACATCACTGTTACCGAAAGATTTAATACCTTCAGCGATACCCTTCAATAATCCTTCAACACCTTTACCGATACCTTTACCTAGTCCAGCCAAACCACCACCAAGTGATTTGAGACCAGATCCAATACCACCCATTAAACCACCACCACTACTAGAAGTAGCTGGGGCTGGTGCGCCTGGAGTTACACCAGTTCGTGTGTTCTTTTCAATCGCCTTAAGAACATCAAGATGGTCTTCCTGCATGCGAGCAGCTTCCATCTCATCTTCAGATACGTTTAGCTGTTTGTTTTGGTCAGCAGTATCTGGTGTGGCGAATGTAACTGGAATAGGTTTAATAACTTCAGCAATCTTAACAGGTTCAGCTGGTGTTGTTGTCTTTGTTATTACTTCAGATTCTTTGACTTTCTCAGTATTAGACTTTTCTGTATTGTTAGTTACATATGAACTTCTAATATCAGTCTTCTCAACCTTCTGAGCCAACTGCGCTCTTTCAGCAAATAGTTTTCCAGCAGCAGATTCTGGTGGAGCATTCTTCAGTTGTTCTTCTGACAGCCCAGTTGATTCTTTAAGGCTGCTAATCTTAGCTTCATTCTTCTTGATAGCTTTGGCAGCTGTATTTCTTTCTTCAAAATCAGCTTTTAGTTCTTTATCTGATTTTTCACTACCCAATGCTTTTTGCTGCTTGATGAACTTACCTTCTTCAATCTTCTTGTCGAATACGCCACCAAAGTTAAATTTCTTTAGCATCGTCTCTTTAAGGTTAGACGGGTCTAAATTCGTTTTAAGTTTGTCTGTGAAATTATCGAATTTATCGGCGAAGCTGTCGAAGGTCTTTACAGATTCACTCATCTGCGTAATAGCTTCTAGTTCTCTTCCTCGCTGTTCTAAACTTTTCTCAGAAGTTTTTAACAGATCCTTAGTTAAATCGTTAGACTCTTCTTGTAATTTGGTAGATCTATTATCAAACTGTTCTATTCGTTCAGCATTAACAACAGCGTGTTCTTGTGCTTTCTCTAGAGTCGTTCTCATAGATTCTAGAGAACCCAGCGCCTGTTGCTGCACTTCCAGCAGCTTCTTCATTTCGCTAGAGCTAACGTGAACGATATAGTCTTGTCGTGCCATCTTACATTCTACCTCTTGATTTTGATGATTCTAACCTTTGTCTTTCCTCTTCAAGATACTTCACTAACATGGCAATATAAACTTCTCTCTCAAATGGTATCATATTGTCTAGTTCTGCGAGAGAGTATTTGTGATATTGCATCATTGCAAAGTTTGTTTTATAATGATTGAACAAGCTATCGTGACAAAGGTTTACTAAAAAAAACTTTGGAGTCCCTCCAGAGTTTTATTGTGTTGATGTTGACAAACTGGGCAAGTGTACTGCACATTTTGTTTTAATTTCGGCATAGTCTCAAAGAATTTTTGAACACTCTTGAATTGATCAGAAGTCAGGTTGTTCATAAACTCAAGAACGTCATTGAATGCTTGTTCTTTTGCATAGTGAATCTCATCGCCATCATAAATGTAATCAACACACTCTGCGATAAGTTTGAATAAGTCGTCTAGATTGTCAGCGTTAAGTTCTTTAAATCTATTCATTGATTGGATAGTTGGGTACTTCATCACCACACCAACGTCATTGAATAGATGAATTTTATTCGTATGATCTGCGTCTTTCTCGACTTTGATTTTAGTTAGATCAAAACTAATTTTAACACGAGCTTTCTCATCGTCCGTTGGGCAGATATCGCATGGGAACATCAGATCCACATTTTCACCTACAGACTTTGCACGCATTTGCGTAAAGATGTATTCCAAATCGAATGTTGCTAATTTGTCAACATCAATTTGCGTCGTGATGCAAGAACTGATAACATTTTTTAATGTCTCTGCCATTACTTCTGGGTCTTCGCTTTGTTGAGCAATCAACAGAGCTTTCTCGTCTTTCACTAGGAATGGTCTAAATTTCACTTCTTGTCCAGTAGATGGAATAACCATCGAATATACTGGTGATGTATTCACAGGTAAAGCCACATCAATCTCCTTTAGTCATATTTTTAATAAGTTTATTCAACTCAGCTGTGCTACCAACAAAGATAGCGTTATTATTTGTAACTTGCTTGTCCGCTTTTCCTGGACCATCAAGTTTGGCTTTCTGTTGATGAATGTCCATCAATTGCTGATTCACGTCAGCTAACTGCTTCATCAAATTTCCAACTACCTCAAACGCACGAGGATGCTCTGATTGTTTTGCAACTTCTAGTGCATGATTCAGAGCTTCCTGCCCTTTCACAAGTAACTCGTGTAAGTTATTTCGTGTTCTGTCATAATCATCTTCGATTTTTTCTACTGGTTTTTGAATAATCTCGCCAGTAGACGCATCTATCACTTCACCTTCGGTCTTAGTTATAGTAGGAACATCAAAGACTTCTGATAATCTATCATCAATTTTCATCTTAATCGTTTCGAGTGTTTCGTGTTGGTGGGTCACCAGCAGTATCGTTGTCCATTCTTGTTGGTAATGGACGTGGAGGAACTGGTGCTGGTGTTGTATTTATTGCTGTCGTGGTAGGTGCCATTGGAGCAGGTGGTGTTCCTGGTACTGGAGCGTTACTTGCAGCGCCAGCAACTTTCTCTTGAGTGCGACCCCATGCAGCGATACCCAGAACAGCACCCATTGCAAGGTGGAATAATCCAGCACCCTGTAAAGTTAATGGATTCCATTGTGTTACTGGTTGCTTCAGTACAGCTTGTAGAATACTCCAAGCTACTGGGAATAGAACCATGTCACAGAAACAAACAACCATGTACATCCAGCCCATAGCTGGACGCCACTTCTTCTGCATCCAGTCTTCGTCTTTTTTCGGTTCTACTTTTACTTCTTCTTCTGCCATCTTACTTCTCCTTATTGTTCTTCTTCTGTTTCTTCTGTTCTTTCGAATTCCCACCACTTATAATTCATAGAAACTTGAAGTTTCATTACATCTTTTTGATCGTGCGCCAGCTGAATAGATCCTATATTTTTAGGATAACACTCATGTAACTTAACTCTATATCTTGTCATGTCATTGATATCTTCAACATCAATAATAATCGGTGTAGTATATTTCTCATAATAAGCGAAAGTTCGTGTTTTAATATCTTGAATGGAATTTATCCACTTATCAAAATATTCTTTTACTGTCATATGAGTGTCTACATAAAACGTCATGTTGACATTATCGTAAACTCTATCGTATGGTGTTTCTCTCAATTCACCGAAAGTTCTTAGCTGAGCTGTCGTCAGCGTCATTCCTGGAAGAGTCACATCAGAACAATACATTGTAACGACTCTCAGGTCTAAACTTCCATAAGAGAATGATGCTGGTTGTGTTATGTTTACTGTATATCTGGAAGTTCTTGCAAGACCTTCGCTTTTAACAGTTGAAATGAAATTTGATATTGATGCCATATTAGCCCATTTTTCTTCTTGATTCAGCCCAAACAACTTCTTTAGTTGCGCCAGAAAATCTTTCTACGGGAAGCAACATTGCTGTAGCCCAGTCATATGATGGGATTTCTCTGAAGGGAGTTTTTACGTGATCTAGCAAATAGTGTTTGACGCAAGGGATAGCAGCGTTATATCTGGAAACCCCATCAATTAGCGCCCACGAATATCTGAGTCTGGTGTTTTCGTTCATCTTTTTGTTGCTGGCAAAGTTCATAAGTTTGTCCAGCAAGCGAATTCTCAATACATACGGTAAATAGTGCATGTTTAAACCGAGAAACCCACCCTCAAGTTTTCTGAATGGAAACACCAAAGGGAATTTGTCATAATATGGTAACTCAGCCTTTAACTTAGGGTCATAATAGTACATGTAGAGTTTACCTGGACTCACAGTACTCTTTAGTGCTGAAGCGTCACCCTTCATAACCTTAGGTGGTGTTATTCCCTGCTTCGTTAATAGCAGAGCTTGTTGATCGAACCAAGAGCGTGATCTTTTTGCCGCATCGGCGAGAGAATACTTGTTCTTCTCGAACACGTCTTTGAGCGAAGAAGGGTTTTTAGGTGGGGTTGTGTTAGCCATACAATTATTTAGGTCACTTTAACCCAAGTTCATGCTCGGTAATTATCTTGAATTGCCATCCTCGATCTTTAGCATATTCCGTAGCAGCCTTCCATTTAGCCTGATTTTTGATAAAAGTCATAGACTCGGTTATGTACCTTTTGGTTTGTCTACCTGGATACTCTGGAGGTAGGGTTTGTTTGAATGGTTTTACTTCAACTAAATATGTTTTCAACCCACCATCTTTGTTTCTGACTTGAATTTGAAAGTCTACAAAGTAGCGATGTATTCTATCATCGGTGGGGCAGCGATAAGGTACGACTGTTTCCTCGGATTTCCATTTAATGACTGCTGGGTTTTTATCGCACCAGCTGGCGAATCGTGTTTCCCAACTAGAACGCATGATGATGTTCGTTGGATCGCCAGAGTACTTCTCTGGAAACATAGGTTTAAATAATCTTTTGTGAAACATGGCTAAATAATGATGGGACTCTCCACAACTTATTTAGAGAAGATATGGCACTTCAATACGACCAACAAGGTAATGTGATAGGCAATTATGATGCTGGACCATCAAACACACCAACTAAAGGTGCAGCACCACAACAAAAGCCGAAAGCAGAACCATCAAAAGCGGATAATTCCGCAAAAATATCCAAATCTAGGGGTGTTGATCAGTACGCCTATACGTCTCTCAGCTACCCCTCAGATATCATGTCTAAAGAGTATGGCAGCAACTATGTTATGTTTTACATCAACGTAAACATAGATTCTAAGTTAGCCAAAGACAATAAAGACAATAAGAATTTTTTCGTTGAAGACGTTCCTGAGAGAAGAAGAGGTCCACTTCTAGCCAAAGATAGAACGAAAACTGGGATGGTTGCTTCTCAGTCGGTTGGGGCTGGCACAGTCGCTGGTATTGTTTCTAAAGTTGGTGGTTCTTCTAATGAGGGTGCTCTTGGTGATGCAGGTAAAGCTGCTGGTGGTATGGCCATTTTAACTGGTTCAGTTGCTAGCCAAGCTGCTAGTGCTACACGTGCACAGAAGCGTCTAAAGTCTGCGATTGCTCTACACATTCCAAACCAATTAAGCACTCGTTATTCTGCTTCTTGGGACGCTGAAGAAACATTGGGATTCCAAGCAGCTGAAGATATCGTTAAGGCTGTTGGAAGTGCTGGTAGCAAATCTATGTCTCCTGGCGGTGGACCAGTAGCTGCTGGTAAAGAACTTGCTTCAGGACCAGCTGCGACTGTAACTGCAAACGTGGCGATGAGTAAAGTGCCTGGAGGTAACGCAGTTTCAGCTGTAACTGGTCTTGCACCAAACCCAAAGAAAGAACAAGTATTCAAGAACGTGGATTTTAGAACATTCCAGTTCGAATATCAGTTCTTCCCAAGAAATGAAACAGAGGCTCAAAATGTAATGAACATCATTTATGAGTTTAAGTATCACATGCATCCAGAATATAAAGATGCCACTGGTTATCTGTTTATCTATCCTTCTGAATTTGATATCACATACTTCACTGGCGATTCAGAAAACAAATATATTAATCGCCACACATCCTGTGTATTAACTGAGATGAATGTTAACTACACACCGAACGGTAACTTTAATACATTCGCTAATGGTATGCCGACGCAAATTAATATAACATTGAGTTTCAAAGAACTCGGTATTATTACCAAAGAACTTATTGCAGAGGGTCTATAATGTATTTCAAAGATTTCAACAATTTTTTATACGACTTTGAAATTAAAGGCAAGCGAGAAGTTAAGATCGTTACGGACATTACACGAAATGTTCGTTTCCGCAGAGATGTTCTTGCAAATATCACAACATATGATTATTATGATGTTGAGGAAGGTGATACTCCAGAAATTATAGCAGAAAAGTTTTATGGTAATGCTGAGTATCACTGGATAATTATGTTGTGTAACGAAAGATTCGATTACAGAAATGATTTCCCACTAACATCAACTCAACTAAATTCTTACATCGAAGAAAAATATACAAACCCAGATGCAATTCATCATTATGAAAATGAGAATGGTCTTGTTGTAAATTCTGATTATCCTTTAGCGACACCGATATCTAATCGTATGTATGAAGATAGTGTTAATGAAAGCAAGAGAAGAATTAAGATAGTATCACCTGCCATTATTTCGGCTATTCTGAAAAACTTTAAAGATCTAATTTAATAATGGAAACGCAAAAATTACGATTTGCGGGTGACATAACTATTGAAAAAGTTAATGTCATCTCAGCGAATGGTTTATATCAAGACATAACGGCACAAGTCCTCTCAATACAAATTTTTGAGGATATGTTCTCTCCATTCATAACAGGTAAAATGGTTGTGAGAGAATCGCTAGACTTAATTAACTTGTTTCCATTCGTGGGAGAAGAAACTTTAGAACTACAGTTATCGACACCATCTCTAGATAATTCTAAAATTAATGCCACCTTTTATATCTTCAAAATGACTAATAGAGATATGATGGGCGATAGAGTTGTTGCGTATGAATTACATTTTACATCCACAGATTCTATTATCGATATAAACAAAGCCATCAGCAGAGCATTTGCTGGGAAAGTTTCGGATATAGCCAAAACTATTCTTACAGATATTAACTGGGGTTTACAAGTTAAGAAACCAATCAATGTTGAAGAGACTGCTAATAATTTAAAGTATGTTTCTAACTTCTGGTCACCAATAAAGAATTTATATCATTTGGTTGAGATTGCTACCAATAAAAATAAATCTCCAACATACCTGTTCTTTGAGAATCGTGAGGGGTATAATTTCGTTTCACTAGAATCTCTTTTTAAGCAGGATGTTTTACAAGAGTTTACCAAAGACAATTATATTCGTGACGAGTTAAGTTCAGGTGGCTCTGTAAAAGATTTGCAAAAAGATTATCAGAGAATCGAAACTATAACTGTACCTACAGCGTTTGATTATTTGTCAAGAGTTAGAAGTGGTATGTTTGGTTCTAAGCAGTATTATGTTGATTATACTGGCAAGAGAATTGGAAGTAGAAATTTCGATCTACTTAAAACATATGATAAACGAAATCATTTGAATAAGTATCCTCTGGCTTCAAAGAAAACAATTTATCGCTACAACACAAAGATAGATGTTGTGCCTAAAATGAATAACAGTTTTTATGGTTATTCTGACACATCAAATGCTGCTATGATGCAAGAAAGAATGTCAGTATTCAAACAGATTGAATCTACAAGATTAGAAATTACAGTTCCAGGTAGATTAGATTATACTGTTGGTAAAAAGGTAAAATTGAATATGCCACGCATTTCACCAATAAGTAAAAGTGATACGGATACACAAGATAAAACATATAGCGGAGATTACCTAATCGCAGCTATTAATCATTATATTGATAGAGAAAGACACGTTTCCATTATGGAATTAGTTAGAGACTCTACAAATGTTAATTATGAGGATGTTAAGTAATGGAATTTTACACAGGTGTAGTTGAAGACCGAAACGACCCACTTAAACTTGGTCGTTGTAAAGTTAGAGTAGTTGGTCTTCATACAGAAAATAAAACAGTTCTCCCAACAGAAGATTTGCCTTGGGCAGTTCCAATGCAACCTGTTACTTCAGCATCGATGAATGGTATCGGTTGGACACCAGTTGGACCAGTCCCTGGAACATGGGTTATTATTTTCTATCGTGATCAGGATGAACAGCAGCCTGTAATGATGGGTACTATCGGTGGTATCCCTCAAAGTAAAGCAGCTGAATTGGTCAAAGATGAATCTGAAGGCGCAATCGTTGTAACGAATGGTGGTATTCTAACAGACACAACTGGTGAACCTGTTAAGGATGGTTCTGGAAACCCAATTCAAGTTGGTACTGCCGAGTCGATGAAGAATCCTCCTCCAACAGCTCCGAGTGCTTCAGAAGCACCACCTGTTAAGCAAACAGATCAACCTGTTCCAAATAAACCTTCAGATGATGTTCTGAAACAATCAATACCAACTACACCACCACCAAAATCAACATCAGATCCAGCTAAAGCTGAGTTACACATCAAAGCACTAATTAAAGCGTGTGACTCTGTTGGTTTGACTAGCAAGTATGCTAAGTGTGCGATTCTTGGTATTTGCGGTGGTGAGTCTGGATGGCAACTACTAGAAGAAGGTTATTATTACACTAAAGCTGAATCTCTAAAGTCTATCTTTGGATATACATTCCCAACAGTTGAGTCAGCTGAACCATACGTAAGATGGCAAGGAACACGTGAAGAATTCTTCCGCAAAATTTATTCGCCACAAGGTAACGGACGTTTAGTTGGGCATAAAGACCCAGATGATGGTGCAAAGTATTTTGGTCGTGGGTTTAACCAGATTACAGGTAAGGCATTATATAAAGCACTGCAAGACTGGCTAAAGAAAAACCGCAACATTACTGTTGATTTTCTGAACAATCCAAAATCTTTGGTTGACGATCCTGATGTTGCTGCTCTTGCAACTGCTGCTTTCTACGCTTTATATGTTAAACATGACCAGAACGATCCTGGTTATTTTATGGCAGCATTAAAAAGAACAGGGGCTGATGCTAATGGTACTGGCTATCCAAAGAAAAAGAAATACTATGAGTATTTCCTCGGTTCGGCTGTTACTGTAGAATCAACTAACAAACCACAGGCAGACGTTCAACCAACATATACAAAAGATGATGTGAAAGGTCTTCCTCCTGCCAAACAAGCAGCGTTAACTGAAGATCGTTCTGATTCTGTAGTTCTTGGGTTTAGAGATCCTTCTGGTAAATATCCACTAAGAAATTTGGTTGACGAGCCAGATACAAATCGTTTAGCACGTGGTGTTATTAAAGAGACTGCTATTGAATCTAAAGACTCTATCCGTTCTAAAGGTATCGCAGCTGCCAATGGCGCTAATTCTTGGGAGCAACCACTAGCACCATTCGGTGGCGTTTATCCATACGTTAAAGTATTCGAGTCTGAGTCTGGACATTTGTTCATTCTCGATGATTCTCCAGCTAATGAATATGTAAGTTTATATCATCGCACAGGTTCTTTTATTGACATCGATGCTAACGGCACTCAGGTAAATAAAATTATCGGCGACGGATATACAATTATCGATAGAAATGGTGCTATTTCTATCGCTGGTAAAGCTAACGTAACAGTAGGTAATGGTATAAACATTTATGTGCAGGGTACTGCAGACATTCAAGTTGATGGCGCTGCAACTATCAATCTAAACAATAACGCAGATATCGGTGTTGGTGGTGACTTAAATCTTGCTGTCGGTGGCGACATCAATGTCCAAGCAGGTGGCGCATTTAATCTTTCTGCTGGAGATAAATTTGCTGTGCAGTCTGGAACAGAAGCAAGCATTAAATCTGGCGCTGAGTTATTCTTAGGTGCTGATGGTGATATGCATCTTGCTGCTTCTGGGAATCTTAATGTCGATGGCGCAGAGTTCCGTGGTCAAGAAGGCGCAGCCAGTTCTGCTCCAGCAGTTGAAACTAATCTTCAGGCTCCAGACTTCCAGAGCGGTAGAGAGGATCAATTCCCAACTCCATTATTGGCTCCAGTTCGCCCATCTCCACCAGTTAGTGAAAATTTTGCGGTAGCTGATGAAAACGAAGCTCTCGTTGAAGATTACATCGCTAACCCAAGTAAGTATAAAAATCCTGCTGCAGCTGAGGGTGGCGTGAAAGAAAACTATGCAGGAACACCAAAGAGCGATGGTTCTGGTCAGAGTTTGATTTCTGGAAGCAACCCATCAGATCTATTCCAGTTCTTGCAAAAACAACTTAAACTTGCGGAAACTGGTTTCTGGAGAGAAACTGGTCAGAAGGGTGCTCCAAGCAATCCAAACATCACACGTATTTGGGCAGACCTTGGGTTTAAAGGTAAAGTATGGGAGACTGACCAAACCGCATGGTGTATGGGCTTCGTTAACTGGAGTCTAAAACAATGTGGATATCGTTATGTCCAAACAGGTTGGGCTAGAGATATCCAAGATAAAACTGCTAAATTTGGAGCAACACAAGTTCCAATCGCTCAGGCTGAGCCAGGAGATATCGTTCTTTGGGATTATGGTCACGTAAACTTTGTTTATACTGCTGACAAAGGTAGATTAACTTTCGTTGGTGGTAACCAAACTCCAAAGGCAAAAACCAACAACCCAGACGATGGTGATGTTTCGATCAGCTGGCCAAGTGGTTGGACTGCTGCTCAAGGTAAAATCGTGGGTATCTGGAGACCAGCTAAGACATAATATGGGAAACATATATCGAAAAGGCGACGTTTCGGCTGGAGCAGATGGTGGCGCACCTACTGCTCTGACTGCTTTAAATCAAGCGACTAAAAGTTACTTCAATGGACAGTTAGTTGCTCTGGTTGGAGATCAGCATGAAGCCCATACTGTTGGTAGACAGACTCACCAACTCGCTCAAAGACAAATAACTTCTGGATCTTCGACTATGTTTTTCGAAGGTAAAGCTGTTGCAAGAACGAATGATCCTATCGCCGATGGTGATAAATGTGGTCAAGGTTCTACAGACTCATTTGCAGGTTAATAAATAATACAATGGCACGCAATACAAGAACATTCTCTGATTTAGATTTAAACTTCACTGCTCACCCAGTGAGTGGGGACGTATCACGTAGATACGATGAAAATGCGATTAAAAGCGCATTGAAGAATCTAATTCTAACAAGCAACTATGAAAGACCATTTCATAGCGAAATTGGTACACCTATCAGACGTTTATTGTTTGATCTAGCTACTCCAATGACTTCCCGATTAATTGAGAGAGCGATTACTGACGCCATTAATAATTTTGAACCTCGTGTCCAATTAGTAAATGTTAGTGTTACTGACGATTCAGACGCAAATGCTTTCAATTGCACAATAGAGTTTATGATAGTCAATACGGAAAGACCTTTAACTCTAGACTTAATTCTTAAGAGATCACGATAATGGCAAACAGAAAAATCAATGTAACAGAATTAGACTTTGATAACATCAAAGCAAATTTAAAAGCATTTTTACAAGGACAAGACGAATTTCAAGATTACGATTTTGAAGGTTCTGGCTTGGCGATCTTGTTAGATGTTTTAGCATATAATACTCATTACAATGCTTTGTATAATAACTTGGCAATCAATGAGATGTTTCTTGATTCTGCAAGCAAACGAGATAGCGTGGTTTCCATTGCTAAAATGCTTGGATATGTACCTCGTTCAGCGTCATGTGCAAAGGCTGTTATTAACTTAACACTATCTACTATTGGTATCGGTCCAAGCAGCGTAACTCTTCCTGCATATTCAACATTTAGTACAAACATTGATGGAGAAGTTTATACTTTCCAAACAACTGAGTCTTATACTATCAGTGGTGCTGGTTCTCAATATACGTTCAGTAATGTTAAAATTATTGAAGGCACACCAATGTCCTTCAGATATGTTGTTGCTCCAGGCTCAAGATACATAATTCAAAACCCTAATGTCGACCTCAGCACACTAAAGGTTAAAGTACAAGAAAGCGCTACGTCTTCTAACTTTGTAACATTTACTCGCTCGACAGATATAACTACTGCAAATTCAACTACAAATGTATTCTTTATTAAAGAAGTTGAGAATGGTTATTACGAGTTGACTTTCGGCGATGGTGTTATTGGCGCTGCTCTTGATGTTGGTAATGTTATCAACATCCAATATATGGTATCGAGTTTATCTGCACCGAACGGAGCTAAATTCTTTAATTATACTGGTGGAACTATTATTGGTAGTTCGACAGTTTCTGTTTCCACAGTTACCGCAGCCACAGGTGGTGGAGCTGCAGAAGATATTGAGAGTGTTCGTTTTAATGCTCCACGAAATTATACGGCACAGAATCGTGCTGTAACTCCAGATGATTATAAAGCAATCATTTATGCAGCATTACCAGAAGCTAAAACAATTAACGTCTGGGGTGGTGAAGATAATGTTCCACCAAGTTACGGTAAAACCTTTATTTGTGTTAAACCATCAGACGCAACTAAATTAACGAACCAGCAAAAGTCTAATATCATTTCAACGATTCTTGCTAGTAAAAGTGTGGTTTCTATTACGCCAGAAATTGTTGATCCAGAATATATCAATATTGCTTTGGGTGTAACTGTTTATTATAATGAACGTGAAACTACACGAACTGCTCCAGAGATTGCAACTTTAGTTAGAGAAGCAATTTTAGATTATAATGATAACGAGTTGCAGAGATTTGATGGTATGTTCAGATTCTCTAAATTATCTAAAATCGTTGATACAGCTGAGCAAGGTATTATTAATAACATCACTACAGTTTCTCTTCGCAGAAAGTTAGTACCTCGTTATAATGTTTCTGCTCAATATTTGTTAAGTATCATTAACCCAATTTTCTATTCTGATATTGCTGGTGGATCAGTAAGTACTACTGGTTTTTATATTTACGGCAGTAACGAATTACATTATCTTGATGATTATCAAACAAATTTAAGATTGTTTAGATACGGAGACAATGCTACCAAGATTATTGTTAATGATGCGATCGGAACAATAGACCACGCTAAGGGTATCCTAGATATTAGAAACCTCCATATCACTGCATTAGCCGACGTGGACTTTGAGATTTCTATTAAGCCGCAATCAAACGATGTTGTTTCTGCTTTACATCAAATCGCACAAATTGCAGAAGACCATTTAACTGTTACAGCAATCCCAGATAAATCTGCTAATGGCGATTTGCGTGCTGGATATAATTACGTATTTACTGCTAGTCAATCATGATCACCAAACCAAGTGTATCTTCCCTAGTAGCTTCTCAGTTACCTGAGTTCGTTAGGGAAGATTACCCAACATTCGTTGCATTCCTTCAAGCATATTATGCTTATTTGGAACAGAACAACCCAGATCTGAAAACAGTCAGAGATCTGGACACGACATTAGATTCATTCATTAAACACTTTAAGAATGAATTTGCAGTTAATATGCCGCACGTCTTTAATAATGAAAGATTTTTGCTGCAACATATCAAAGATCAATATTTGGCTAAGGGTTCTGAGCCATCGTTCAAGTTATTGTTTAGATTACTTTTTAATAAAGACGTTTCGATTGATTATCCAGGCAAACAGATGTTGCGTGCGTCGGACGGAAAGTGGAATCAAGACGTTTCTGTTTTAGCTAAAGTAACTGCTGGACACCCAGATCAAATCGTTGGTAAGATGGTTGACATCGTAACTCCAACGAAGGTTATTCGAGTTCTTATCGATCGTCGTCAGTACATTGAAATTGAAGTAGAACGTGTCGTTCAAATCGCAGACGACATTTATGAATTTTACATCGATCGCAGATTCTTCGGTAATATCAACATCGGCGATAAGATGCGTTATAAAAATGATGCTGCTGGTGTTTACTTTACAGCTGAGATCCAAGCTACGACAGCAAAATTAGAAGTGCAACAGCCAGGAACTGGCTTTAAGGTTGGTCAGCTTTACAATATTAGAAACGGTAAGGGTACTGGTTCTATTATGAAGGTTACCCGAGTTAATACAACTGGTGGTATTCTTGCAGCCGAGTTTATTAAGTTTGGCGTTGGATATACAACAGACTTCACTTCAACAATCTATGCGGATCTTGGTCAAGATGCTGCAGGAACTGGTGGGTCTTCCCTTTCTATTATTGGAACCAATGTAAACATAACAGAATCTACTGATGGTTTCCAAGAAAGTGGTTATATCAACAAAGCTGACTATGCTGTTGGTACTGCTATTGATGGTACATATGCTGGTGAGGTTGTTCGTGAGTTCGGCGGAGACGTAGCAGGATTCAGCAGCCCATATGACCCAGCTGTTATTAGAGTAGCTCTTGGACCTCTCGGTAAGTATCCAGGATATTACGTTAACAACGATGGTTTCTTGAACGACGCTATTTTCATTCAAGATAGCCGTTATTATCAAGCGTATTCTTACGTCATTAAAATCGATGAACGTCTAGACACTTATAAGTCTGTAGTTAAAGCATTGGTTCACCCAGCTGGTATGGCTGTGTTCGGTGAATATGACGTCAGAAACGAATTTGACATCTCAATTGAGCTAGAATCTATGATCAAGATTATGGCTCTAAGCGCTAAAGACTCAGTGACTATTGGCCACGGCATTCCATACATATACTTAACTAAAGGGTTTGAGGATATTGGATATGCGACAGACGCTATTAGCACTCTAGGTTTCGGTAAGAGTTTGACTGATTCTATCAGCACTCCAACTGATTCTATTACGGATAAAACTTTCAGTAAGGTTTTAGCCTACAATCATACATTATACGATGGTACTACTCTAGATACAGAGAGCACTACCCCAACTGACGCCATTTCCACTAAAGGGTTTGGTAAATATCTGGAAGACTTCCCAGCACCATCGGATGTTATTTCTAAATTTGATATCACTAAACGACTAGACGATACCTCAGTTATTACGGATCAACCTGCCTATACATTGACTAAATATATGGACAGCACTGTTGATTTCGCAACTATGCAGGATACTGGTGGTTTTATGCTTATAAACCCATATGCCGAGGCAGGTTGGTTCGGAGAACAATACGTCGGCACCCCAATCAATTTCTAATAGGAGATACTTATGGATCTAAATGAAGGCTTAAAAATGAAAGGTGAATTGACAATCGTTCACCGTGATGTTGATGGAAACATCAAAAATTCTATTCACGTACCAAACCTAGTTGTTACTGCAGGTAAGAACTTTATTGCGTCACGCATGACTGGTACTACTTTAAACCCAATGTCTCACATGGCTATCGGCACGAGTAATGCCACTCCAGCTGTTGCTGACACCACTTTAACTATCGAAGCAGGTCGTGCTACTTGTACTGGTTCTACAACAAACAACCAAGTTACTTATACAGCTACATTTAACGCTGGTGTTGGTACTGGCGCTATCGTTGAAGCTGGTATTTTCAATGCAAGCTCTGCTGGTACAATGTTGTGCCGCACTACTTTCCCAACTGTTACTAAACAAGCAAGCGACACTATTGCTATTACTTGGGTTGTTACTGTAAGCTAATCTTTTAAAAGAGCGTAAATGTCTAGTACATCCTCACTACTGAAGTCAGAGTTACACACATCCATCTCTGAAGGTTTATATAACGAGATTCAGACACGTCAATCTCGTTATTATTACTTCTTGGGCAAAACTTTGTCCTGGGATGATGAACTCAACCCACCATATCCAATTGATTCTACGGATTATACTTTCGACACTCGTAATGAAATTATTACGATGAAGGAAATTAAATCTACTGACGTTGCATATGTAATCGATCGCATCAACTGGGTTTCTGGCACAGTATATGATATGTATGATGACAATTATAGCGATACTCTGGATGGCATTAATCTGCTATCTGGGGGATACGGTTATGCGGATCCACCAACAGTTACAATTACTGGCGGTGGAGGTACTGGTGCAACAGCAGTGGCAAGTATCGCCAACGGTATTGTAATCGATATCACTATGACTAATTATGGTCGTGGTTATACATCAAACCCAACAGTAACTTTAACTGGCGGTGGTGGTGAAGGCGCATTAGCTTCTGCTCGTGTTAATAAGTCTTATACTGGCGCAAAGACAATGGAGTCCGCCAAGTTTTACGTTGTCACAGATGAGTACAACGTATACAAATGTTTAGATAACAACAATGATTCTGCTTCAACATATAAACCAGTTGGAACTACTGTAGACCCAGTAACTATGCCCGATGGTTATATGTGGAAGTATATGTATAGTATTCCTATTGCTCTTCGCAATAAATTCTTTACTGACGTCTACATGCCAGTTGTAACTGCTCTACGTGGACAGTTCTATTCAAATGGTGCATTAAGTGCCATTAAGATTGATAGACAAGGTAAGAATTATACATACGCTAACATTACTGTTAACGGAGACGGATCACGTGAGAGCGATCCTCTATTCTTAACTGGCTATCAAATAACTTCAGGTGGTTCTGGATATACTTCTGGCGCAACTGTAACATTTAGCGATCCGTTCTCAGCTAATACATGGGTATCTGGTGTTTCTGTATTGCTTGGTCAGAAGGTTAAGTATAATGGTAACATCTATGAAGTTGCTATTACTGGTGTTTTGGACACTCCAGCTCCAACTCATAAGTCTGGCATCGTTGCAAACGGAACAGCTGCTTTAAAATATATTGGAACAACAGCAAAAGCTACTGCTACTGTAACAGGTGGTGTAGTAACTGCTCTTAACCTTATTGGTTCTGTTCGTGAGATTAGCTTAAACTCAGGTGGTTCTGGATATACTTCTGCTCCAGCTGTAACAATCACAGGTGGCGGTGGTAGTGGAGTTATTGCTAATGCAGTAACATCTGGCACTTCTGTGTCTTATGTAGTTATCAGCGACGCTGGTGACAATTTCACAAGCATCCCATCAGTAGTTTTTGGTACACAGTGGGCAGCTAATACTGCGTATACAGTTGGAACTCAGATTTTTTATTCAAGTCGTTTATACACTGTAACTACTGCAGGTACTACTAGTTCTACTGCGCCGACTCATACTACTGGCGCTGTTGCTAATGGTACTGCAACATTAACATATGCTGGTTCTCCAGCGACTGGTACTGTAATCATGAGATACGGTGCTGGTTATTCTTCTCTACCAACAGTAACTATTGCTCCTGTATCTGCAGGCACTGGTGCTGCGGCTTATCTATCTGGAACTAAATCTGAAGCGAAACTATTGCCAATTTTAAGTGGTGGCGCATTGGTTGGGATTCAGATTGAAAATGGTGGTGTTGGATACACATATGCTAACCTATCAGTAACTGGTGATGGCACTGATGCAGCCCTTTCTGCAGATTTATCTCCAGGCGATGTTTCTACATTACAAGCTAACACAGAATTGTTAACTGTTGATGGAAGAATTATGTCATGCAGAGTCACTTCTGGTGGCTTTGGATATTCTGGTGCTACAGTGACTATCGATGGTGATGGCACTGGTGCTGCTGCTACTGCAACTGTTGTCAACGGTAAAGTTACTAAAATTACAATGACCAGCTACGGTCAAGGATATCGTTGGGCTAAAGTTACAATTAGTGGCGGTGGCTTTGGTGCTAAGGCTCGTGCTATTATGACAGACTTTGGTGGCCATGGTAAAAATTCTATTGCAGGTCTTTATGCACGATCTTTGATGTTCTACACTAACATCTCCAAAGACCTTAACCAAGGATTCTCAGTTAATAACGACTTCCGTCAAGTTGGTATTATCAAGAATCCACGTAAGTATGCTTCAACGTATAATACGGAAGCAGCTGCACTTTCTGGTTGCTGGGTTGTGAATGGTGCTATTAACTTAGCTCAATTCGCTCAAGACCAGATTATCTACTTGGCTCCAACTAATAGAAGATTTAGAATCGTTAACTTGAGTTCTACTTCTGCTTTAGTTCAATCGCTAGATAATGCTGTGCCAACTGTTGGTTCTGTTTTCACTAATGATTCTTCAAATACATTCAGTGTTGCTGGAGTGACGCCTCCAACAGTTGATAAATATTCGGGTGAGCTTCTGTTTATAGACAACAAGCAAGCATTCACCCCGACGGCTGACCAAACAGTTACTCTTAGAACTGTTATAAAATTCTAATAAATATTAGCAATTAATCTTTAAAGATAGAGTAAACGATGATCGATTTCAATACCGAACCATATAATGATGACTACGCTGAGGATGATAAATTCTATCGAATTTTGTTTCGTCCTTCATTCGCTGTTCAGGCTCGTGAGTTAACCCAACTACAAACAATTTTACAACAGCAAATCGCACGAACAGGTAACCATCTGTTTAAACAAGGTGCGATGGTTATTCCTGGACAAATCTCTTTAGATTTGAATGCTGAGTATATTAAACTTGTACCTCTGTATAATGGTGTAGCTGTTGAAACCTTCATCAATCAGTTGGAAAACGCAACTATTGTTGGACAGGCTCAGTCGCTAAAGGCTACTGTCATCAAGACTCAGAGTTCTAGCCCAACAGATCCAACAACTCTTTATGTTCGCTATGTAAACTCAGGTAACAATGGAACAACAAAGAGATTCGCTAATGGAGAAGTAATTACCACTGAAGATGGTTTGTACTCTTTCCAAGCTGTAGCAGATTCTGCAACAGGACAAGGTTCTATCTGTACAATTGAACGAGGTGTTTATTTCGTTAACGGATTCTTCGTTCTTTGTGCACAACAATCTATCATTCTTGAGAAATATAGCGTAGCCCCTTCTTACCGTGTTGGTTTGAAAGTTACTGAATCTATTGTAACTCCAGAAGACAACGAACAACTTCTAGACAACGCACAGAACAGCTATAACTTTGCTGCTCCAGGTGCACATCGTTATTATATCGATTTAACACTAACCAAACTTTCATTAACTGATATTGCAGATAAAGACTTTATCGAATTATTGAGAACTGATGAGGGTGTTAATCAGAAAATTGTTAACAAAACTGAGTATGCAGAACTAGAAAAAACTCTTGCTCGTCGTACTTATGATGAATCTGGCGACTATACTGTTCGTGACTTCGGTATCGACATTCGTGAGCACAGAAATAATAAACGAGGTGCGTGGACTGCCAACACAGCAGTTCTTATCGGCGACGTAGTTACCAATGGTAGCAATACATATGTTGCTAAAAACAGTGGCACAACAGCTTCTACTGCTCCGACTCACACTTCTAGCTCCGCATATGACGGTCCAGGTAATACTGGTATCAATTGGCAGTATACTACTTCACCTTACTACAATCGTGGTATCTACATTAATGGTGATGAAAGTAAACTTGCAATTGGTCTCGAGCCAGGTAAAGCATACGTTCGTGGCTATGAAGTTGAAAAAACAGGAACTGAGTATGTAGCAGTGTCTAAAGCACGTGAGTACTCTCAAGCAGATAATGCATATTTGTATCCTGAAATGGGTAGTTATGTTGTAATAACAAACCTGTACGGCACGCCACCTATCACCACTAATGGTTTGATTAACTTGCGTGATCAGTTAACTGTAACACGTGATGTTGCAGCAGGTAATATTATTGGTACTGCTCGTGTTCGTGCTATCGAGTGGGATAATGGAACCATCGGTTCAGTTGCAGCGACTTACAAAATATTCTTGTACAATATTACAATGAATGCTGGTAAGGAATTTAACAGACACGTTAAACAACTTGAATTGACTAGCTGGGGCTTCACTGCAGACGTTAGCCCAATCACAACACCTTTAATCGGTTCTGTTACTGCAGCAGGTACTACTGTAACAGGTACTGGTACTTCTTTCTTGACTGATTTGGTGGCTGGTGACTACATTTATGTTGGTGGTTCTGGTTACCGTGTTGCTTCTATCGCTTCACAAACATCTTTAACACTTGGAACTAGTTTAACTGCAACTGGTTCTGCATACTCTTTAATCAAGAGTAAAATTGTAGACTCTGATAAAGATACTCTTATCTTTAAATTACCTTATCCAACTGTTCGCAGTTTAAGAGGTTCTACTGGAACTAATGACACTGCATATACTGTTATGGGTGTGTTCTCTGCCACTTGTACAGCTGGTGTGGTTCAGATCTCTACTTCTTCTGGTTCTTTCGCTTCTGGCGCTGTAACTGGAAACTATATTCTAACAAGCAATAGCAATGGTGATGTTATTCTACCAACTGCTGTAGCTAACAACGGCACAAGCTGTTCTATTACTATCAGCACTGCTTACAACGGACAAACTATTACTGTTGTAGCAGCTGTTAACAAGACTGGTTCTCTTTCTACTGAGAAAACTAAAACTCTTGTAACTGGCGCAACAAAGACATTTACAACTTTGGCTACTGCAAGCCCAACAAGATTATACCTTGGTAAAGCTGATGGATGGAAATTGACCAGCGTGAAGATGGACACAGGTTCTTTCTCTTCTCCAACTGGAACATATACTATCGATATCTCTGATCGTTATGACTTCGACAATGGACAGCGTAACACTCACTATGATTTGTGTTCTATTGTATTGAGAGATGGTTACATTCCACCATCTGCTCCAATTATAGTCGAGTTTGAATATTTCAACCATTCTAACGGCGATTACTGTTCTGTAAGTTCATACCCTTCAACAGTTGCATATACTGAAATCCCAGCTACATTAAGAGATGGTTTAGATTTCCGTCCAAGAATGAATGATGATGGTATTACACTTACACCAACTAACTTACCTAAACGTGGTTCAAACGTAACTGCAGACTTCACATATTATTTGCCACGAAAAGAGAAAATTGCTGTTGACATTAACGGTAACTTCTTCAGCATTTCAGGATCTTCATCTCTAACTCCAGGTGATCCTGCTGACCCATCTACAGGTATCGTTCTTTACAAATTATCTCTAGACGCATATACTCCTGCTACAAACTCTGTGCAAGCCGAGAAGCAAGACAATAAGCGTTACACAATGCGTGACATTGGTAAGTTGGAAAAACGTATTGACAACCTAGAATACTATACTACATTGTCTCTGTTAGAACAGTCTACTGAGACTATGAAGATTACAGATTCTAGCGGTCTTGATCGTTTGAAGAATGGTTTCATTGTTGACAACTTTGCAGGACATGCGGTAGGTGGAGTTTCTTCTCCAGATTACATGTGTTCTGTTGATATGGAAAATGGCGAGTTGCGTCCATATTTCTCAATGAAGAACGTGAATATGATTGAGAAGAATATTAACGATTCTCAACGTAGCGCTTCAATGTATAAAGTTAGTGGTGATGTCATCACTCTACCTATTTTGAGTCACGTACCATTGGTTAAACAAGAGTTCGGTTCTCGTTTAGAAAACATCAATCCATTCGCAGTATTCACTTTCATTGGCGACGTTAAACTTACCCCTGCTAGCGATGAGTGGTTCGAGACTGAACGCAGACCAGATATTGTCAATAATGTTGAAGGTAACTTCACAACTATTTCTACATTAGCGCAAAGAGCTAATGCGCTGGGTACTGTTTGGAATGCTTGGCAAACACAGTGGGCAGGAACACCAGTATCTAGAGGTGCATGGTCTGAAACCCAAGGTGGCGGTCCACGTAGAACTGTAACATATGAACAAACTGCTCAAACTTTTGGACAAGCAAGAACTGGTATTAAAACCAACTTAGTTCAGAAGATTGATCGTCAGACTATTTCTGATCGTGTTGTTTCTACTGCAATCATTCCATACATTCGTTCTAGAAATATCTTAGTTCAAGTTCGTGGTTTAAAACCATCAACTAAATTCTATGCATACTTTGATGATGTAAGCATTGGTTCTTATATCACTCCAACATCTAAGATAACTTATACTGCTGGATCTGGAACTTTCTTCTGGGAAAATATCGTTGGCGGTCTTTCTTCTGAAAACGCTCGCCGTATTAATGGTGACTCCCAGAGCTGTTTGACTCGTGGTGATGTTATCACGGGTGTTACTTCTGGTGCGACGGCAGTTGTTACTGGTCTAGAAACTGATCCAGATACTGGCATTAAAGCCATGTACGTGGCTAACGTAATTGGAACATTCCAAGCTAACGAACAGATTACTGGTTCTACAAGTAATGCTACTGGAACTGTTACATCAATTTCTTTGAAGACTGTTGGTAGCGATATCGTTACAAACAAGAACGGTAATGTTGATTTAATCTTTAACATTCCAAATACTGATGCGGTTCGTTTCCGTACTGGAACTCGTGAGTTCAAATTGATTGACTCTGTTACTGCCACTGGTGAATACACTTCTCGTGGTCGTGCTTCTTATCGTGCAGAAGGTATTGTTGAAACTAAACAAGCAACAGTTAATGCGGTTAGAAACGCTGAGTTGGTACAAGAGGTTGTTGGAGATAGCCGAACTATTATTGAAACTAGCAATCGTGTAATTGCAGATAGTGGTTGGTACGATCCACTTGCTCAGACATTCTTGGTTGATAACAAGGGTGGTGCGTTCTTAACTAAGGTTGACATTTTCTTTGCAACTAAAGACGACCGTATCCCAGTTACCCTTGAGATCCGTGACGTTGTTAACGGATATCCAGGTAAACGTGTTCTACCATTCTCACGTGTGACGTTGAACCCAAGTCAAGTTAACATTTCAAATAATACTGTTGATTTGGATGGCGTAACTACAGCAAAGTATGATACACCAACGTCATTTACATTCCCTTCTCCTGTATATGTTCAGGACGCATCTGAATACTGTATCGTTTTGATTTCTGACTCTAACAACTATAAGTGTTGGATTTCTCAGATGGGTGATATGATCCCAGGAACAACTCGTACTATTTCTGAACAACCTTATCTTGGTTCTCTGTTCAAGTCTCAGAACGCATCTACTTGGACTACTGACCAAACTCAGGACTTGATGTTCAAGATCTATCGTGCCGAGTTCGATATCTCTGGTGTTGGTACTGTTCAGTTCGTTAATGACGTTCTGCCATATACAACTCTGGAAAATAATCCACTACAGGTTACAACTGGTTCTAACATTATTCGTGTTTGGCATACAAACCATGGCTTAACAGAAGGTTCTAAAGTTACAATCACTGGGGTTGCTTCTACTATTGCAGGTATTGCTGCCACTCAGATTAATGGAACTAAAGTTGTTTCAAACGTAGACTTGGATTCTTATACCATCACTTCTACGTCTAACGCAACTTCTACTGGATACTTCGGTGGAACTACAGTAAGAGCTACTGGACAGATTATGTATGATCTGTTCAACCCAATTGCTCAAGTTCAGAATTTCTCTGACACTAATACTACGTTCTCAGTTAAGAGCACTACAGGTAAGTCTATTGATGGCGTAGAAGTTCCATACATTCAGGATGTTAGTTTTGTGAGTTGCTTAGGCAACGAAAACAACAACTGGGGTACTCCAAGAGTAATTTGCTCTGAGACAAACGAGAACTTCCTTCTTTCGGGAAATAAGTCGTTGACTATGTCTGTTAACTTGTCTTCTACAAACTCTTCCCTATCGCCAGTTATTGATACAAGCCGTGTCAGTTTAGTTGCTATTAACAATAGAATCAATAAGCCTAGCCACGCTAATATGGACGTCACTCCTGTAGATTATGTGACTCTGTTCACAGGAGCTACTGGTGCTTGGTCTGTTACGGCTGGTGGTTCTACAATAACTTCTACAAACTCTACAGTCCGCACTCTGATGCAAACAGTTGCGGTTGGTCAGTGGATCCAGGTAGTTATGGGTGGAACTGGAAATAGCGGTTCATATCTGGTTACCAGCGTTGTAGACGATGGAACTACTTGTACTTTGACTGTATCTGGAACATTCCCAACAGCAGAAACTACAAGCACTAGTGCTCAAACTTTCTCTACAATTAACCTATTCACTGACGATATTTCCCCATTGGGTTCTTCTACATCGTCAAAATATGTTACCAAAGCGATTAAGTTAGCCTTACCTTCTACATTCATTAAGGTTCGCTATTCTGCAAATATTCCTTCGGCAGCTGATGTTGAGGTATATTATAAGACTACTTTGGGGACTGGTAATCTGGATAAAACTAAATATACTCTAGCTACACCAACTGGAACTGTTGTAAAAACAGAGGTCGGCGATGAGAAGTTTTATGATGTAGACTATTCAATCACAGGATTGAGTCCGTTTGATTCTCTTCAGATTAAGTTGGCTATGAAATCTACTAACAGTTCTGCGATTCCAAGAATCAAAGATCTAAGAATTATTGCTTGCGCATAATGGAATATTTAAAAGTTCAGGGACATGACAGTTTGGTTAGAGACTCTTCTAGCAAGGCTGTCATCAATACCAGCATGACCGAATACCAGGAATATATGGCTCGTAGAAATGCGGTTTTGGCTGAAAAAGAAGAAATGTCTACGCAAAGACAAGAACTAAATAATTTAAAATCAGAAATATCTGAGATCAAACAGATGTTAGCTTTGCTAATAAAAGATCGCTGATAACTAAGGGAAAATAATGGCGACACTCGTTTTAAGACAATCCAAGGGTTCTCCCCTTACAAACACCGAAGTTGATGCAAACTTTACCAACTTGAATACCGAGTTGGGAACAAAGTTAACAGCAACGAGCTACAATGCAGCGGACGTTTTAGCAAAACTCATCACTGTTGATGGTGCTGCTTCTGGTCTAGATGCTGACTTGCTGGATGGACTGAATACTTCTGCTACTCTACCTTCTGTTGCAGATAAGAGTTCAGTAGTTACACGTGATGCCTCTGGTAACACTGCTCTAAACTCGCTTATACTTTCTGGCGCATTAGCTGGAACTTCTGCAACTTTCAGTGGCGCTGTTTCTGTTGGTTCTATTACTATCGCTGGCGGATCTATTCCCATTGCAGCTGGTGGTACTGGTTCTACTACAGCTACTGGAGCGAGAACTAACTTAGGTTTGGCTATTGGTACTGACGTTCAAGCATATGATGCTGAATTGGCAGCTTTGGCTGGTCTTACTTCTGCTGCTGATAGATTACCATATTTCACTGGATCTGCTACTGCTGCGCTTGCAACATTTACAGCATTCGGTCGCAGCTTAATAGATGATGCAGATGCAGCTGCTGGTCGTTCTACACTCGGTGTAGTTATCGGTACTGACGTTCAACCTCAGGCTTCCATTCTATCTTCTGTTTCTGGTTTAACGACTGCAAGTCGTGGTATGATCGTCAAGAATGGAGATGCTGGTGTTACTGCCAGAACTATTGCTGGAACTACAGGTAGAATCGTTGTTACCAACGGTAACGGACAGGACGGAAACCCAACTTTAGATTGCGGTACAGACGTACCTTCTTTAGCAGCGAATAACACTTGGGCTGGAACTACAAATACTTTTAACGCTATCGTTGCAACAACATTCACTCAAGCGTCTGATATGCGCTTGAAACAGAACATTCAAACACTAAATAGTCCAGTCAATACAGTTTGTAATTTACGTGGTGTATCTTATACTCAAGACGGAAAACCTAGAATCGGTGTTATCGCCCAGGAAGTCGAAGATTTTGTTCCACAAGTTGTTGAAACGAACCAAGACGGGTTTAAGTCTGTTGCTTACGGAAACCTTGTCGGTTTACTTATCGAAGCAGTTAAAGAACAGCAACAAACTATTAAAGAATTAACTACTCGTTTAGAGAAATTGGAGAAATAAACATGGCTTATCACGGAGCAACAGGACACAGACGTGCTGATGGCACAGACGTTGTAGACTTATTTTGGAATTATTATGACGCAGGCAACAGAACCTATACAGAGCCAAACGCTAACTGCGCATGGAACTGCGCATGTAACGGAGCTAACTGTAACTGCGGTAACTGTGATGCTGGTGACTTAGGTTTCGGTGTTACTACTGACAGACGTATCAATATTTTCCGTAACACTTCTGTTGGTGGAGCTATTAACGCTTCTACTGATGGTATCCGTCACGACAACCAAGATAATACGATGGGCGGTTTCCAGTGGTACAGATCTAATTGCAACTGTAACTGTGCTTGCAACTGTAACTGTAACTGCGCTTGCAACTGCTAATTGAGGAACCATAATGTTAAAAATTTTCAAAACTGTAATTAGACCAAACGAAGGTACAGAAGTCTATGAAAGAGATAGCAAACACAGAGCCACAATGCGCTTTGATGCTGCTACACAAACTATCCATGTTAAAATGGAAGAAGTTGTTCCTGCAAATCCAGATCTAGACGAAGCAAAACCTGAAGATACACCTGACGAAAAACGTGATGTTCATGAAACAGCTGATTTTCGTATTGTAGCTGAACGTGCGTTCACTGCTGATGACTTCAGAATGAAAACGGATAACTACAAGTGGATCGTTGAGTTCGACTCAGAGACAGGAACTATTAGCGACCCAATCGATGTTTATGATATTGCTACAGAATACATCAATGGTAGTGATTCTCATGTAAAATTATTTTACAATCTAAACAAATATCGCTATCAGTCTAATTCAACGAAAACACCATTGTTCGTTTTAGATTCTTTCTATAAAGAACTTTCTGGTTTCACTGGTTCTACTTTGATGTTCTTCATTGAAGATTTGCAAGTGAATGTATTAGACAGTATTATTGAAAATACTCCAGCTGAAGTTACTGAAGTTACTCAAAGAGAGTATGAAATTTGGTGTAATTTTTATGTGAAAACTTTGGCGACGTTTGAAGTTTTAGATTCTGAAGGTAAAGTCTTAACTTCTGCTCTAACGCAGTTTGTAAAACCTACTTCAAAATCTACAGGATATGTCGAACTACAACAGCAAAAAGAAATAGTTGTTGAAGGTATTGACACTTCACTTGGTTTACCTGCAACTGCTGCTCCTACTTCTGGCAATAGATTTAAAGTAACATTGCCAGCTTCTGATACATATAATGTTAAGGTTATTTTCGGAAGTAGATTGCATACAATACTTGGTTCCAGAGCAGCTGCTACCTTTGATGTAGAATGCATCAACTGTATTTCAAATAAGACACGTGTTTCTAATATATACGATCCAGAAGCTCCTAATGCTGCTACCCAAGAATTTCTAGATACACATAACTATCCTACAGACAGATTGACAACATTACATTCTGGCTGTGAGAATCTATTAATTTCTACTGTCGGCTTAACTACTGGCGATTACTTTAAGGTTAAGTTAAACATTGGTAAATTCGTTTCTTGGGCAGAACTTTGGGTTGAAATTGCGTAACTAAATATATTATCCGTTCTATATTATAAGGATTTTTAATGAGCAAATTTACGCTAGTCCTACAAGGGGCTAATGATGTGAAAGTTAATATGGTTTACGACCCAATGACATCTGAAATGTATTGGGAAGAAACGCACGAAAGACCCTCGCTCGAGCATGTGAGTAAGGGTCTTCAATATCAAATGAATGCAAAGGTGTGGGAACCTGCAAATATTACAAACCCACACGATCCTGCACTCCACGGTAAGAAATCCCGTAAGCCAACTACGCTTAAGATCACGATGGGTCTTAAGTGTAACTACGCATGCTCTTACTGTAACCAAGCGCACCAACCACACGACCCAGTAGGTGGTCCAGAAGATGCGGAAGAATTGATCCAAAAGATGAAAGAGAATTTCAACTTTGGAACATATGATAAATTCCGTCTTGAGTTTTGGGGTGGTGAGCCGATGGTTTACTGGAAAACACTGAAACCTCTTGCTGAAAAGATCAAGAAGGTTTACCCTAATGCTAGTTTCATGATGGTTACCAATGGTTCTCTTTTAACTAGAGAAAAAGTTGATTGGTTTAATCGTATGGGGTTTTCTATCGGTATGTCTCATGATGGACCACTGCATGCGCAGAATCGTGGACCAGATCCATTAGATGAACCTGTAGCAAAAGACGCTGTTGTTTATGCTATGAAAACTATGGGGTTGACACGTTTCACTTTCAACTGTGTTCTTACACGTGAGAATGTTTCTATTCCTTCTGTCCGTAATTTTATTATGGATAAACTCAATAAGAAACACGTCGGATTTGAAAATCCTGGAGTCGACCAGCGTGAAATTCAAGTTACTACAGAAGAATTAATGTTGCCATATGATGACTCTGGTATGACTCACTCTCTCCAAACCACAGACGAGAAGAAAGAAATCCTTCATACTTTATTTGAAGAAACCATCGATAATAAGAACCAATTTAGTTGGACTATCTATCAGAAGGTCAAGTCATTCTTTGAGTCTATCGTCTATGGTCGTCCAGCTGAAGCTGTTGGTCAAAAGTGTGGTATGGATAAGGAAGACAATATTGCCATCGATATGAAGGGTAATGTTACTACGTGTCAGAATACTTCTTCCTTAACCAAGCATAATATTGGAAACATCGAAGATTTTGATAACATTCGTCTAACGAACTCTTATCATTGGTCTACTCGTAAAGAATGCCCTTCTTGTCCAGTTGTACAGTTATGTCAGGGTGCTTGTTTGTTCTTAGAAGATCAATACTGGGAGCAGGCTTGCGAAAACCTATTCTGGTATAACCTAGCGATGTTGAGCGCTGCTCTATTCAAGATGACTGATGGTCTGGTTTTGACAGAGATTAAAGGTGATCGAATTCGTTTCGATGGTGTTACTAGCATTCAGGTAATCGACAACGAATATATGAAGACTGGAAAAAAGAGTTGGAAAGTCCGCAAACCTTTGAATATTCCAGTAGTCCAAGTTCCAGTAGAACCTAAATAAAATGAGTGGATTTTTAGACTGCAACATATGGAATATCAATAGGTATCCAAGATATGGAACTGCAGTATCAAATTATAATCGAAGAACACTAGCTGATATTTTCTATCACAATTCTTTAGAAAACAAATTCCAGAATAACAACTTCAGTATACAGATTCCCGACTTTATAATCGAGGCATCGCAAGAAGAGAAAGAATTCGTTTATAAATATAAGGAAAGAATCATCAGACTGAACCTACCAATTATTGTATTAGAGGTTACGGCTGAAGGTGAAAAATGGAAACTAGATCTTAGATGCGCTGAACATCTTAAGTATTTAAGAAAATAACAAGGAGATATAAATGCAAAAGAAGCATGTTAAATGGGTTATTGCCCACGAGCCTATCGGTCTATTTTTGAAAGTAGCCGAGTCCTTCTCTAAAGAAGTAAATGAGCAAACTGGTGGTATGTTCGACATCGAAGTTCTTTCTTTGTCTGACTACTCTGCAAAGTATAATGATGGTAAGAAAATCACTAAGAATGAACTAATGCAGTTGGTTGATTCTGGTGCTATCGAAATGAGCCACATCTATACTACTTGGTTGGCTGACTATAATCAAGACCTACACGCTCTAGACCTTCCTTTCTTGTTCCAAGATCACGCCCATGCTGATCGTGTTCTAGAAGGCGAGATTGGTACTGAGTTGCTAGCTGGCGTTTCTAAGAATAGCAATATCAAGGCTATGTCTTTCACTTACTCTGGTGGCTACCGTGTAGTTCCAGCAAACTTCCGTGCTGACACTGTTGCAGCTTGGGAAGGTCAATCTGTTCGCACTTCTCGCAGCCCAGTTGCTGTTGAGACTTTCAAACTTCTTGGCGCAGTTCCAAACAAGGACATCGCTCTTGAAGAAATGAACGAAGCAGCTGACGCTGGTGTTATCTCTGCTGGTGAATCTACATACGTACGTATTTTCCCACTAAACCAGAACGAATCTTTCAAAGTTGTTAACGACACTGCTCATAGCTTGTTCTTGACTTCTATCATCGTTAACCAAGACTTCATGAAACAGTTTGACGCTGAAACTCAAGAGATCATGGCTACTGCTGCTTTCAACGCTGCTCGCAAAGAGCGTCGTGAATCTGTTGCTAACATTCCAGAGATTTTGGCTGAGTGTGAAGCAAAGGGTGTTGAAGTTGTTAAGATGTCTGCTGAAGAAGAAAGCAAGTTCAAAGCTGTTACTTCTAAAGTATATGAGAAGTTTGCTGACTACTTCACTCCAGGTTTGGTTCAGAAGATTCAGTTACACTAATTAAATTTTAGTGTCTAAATAAAAGGGAGCTCAGGCTCCCTTTTTTGTTTTTGAGGAAATTATGAAACAGTTATTATACTACAATATCAATTTGATTAAATCATTGGACTTGATCAACAAAAGGCAAGAAAATATAGATGAATATCTTGCTCCAAATCATAAAGAACTTTATGCATTCTTCGATAAGCATAAACTCAATTTGAATTCAGTTTACGATAGAACTGGACAGACTCCACACTATTTGAATATTAAGCCTGGTCTTTTGCAAATACCACTGATAGATTCTACTTTTAATAAGTCGTTCAGACAGTGTGTTGAGGAAAGAACGAAAGAATTGGTAGAATTAGATAAACCCATAACTGTAGTGTGGAGTGGTGGTATTGACAGCACTCTGGCGTTATTCTCTCTAATGCAACAAGTAGACGACCCCAGTCAAATTACAGTTTATGGAACATATAGTTCTATTTTAGAATCGGGTTCTCTATTTGATAATTGCATTAAAAACTCAGGCGTGAAGTATAAATTTAAAGTTTCTTCTACTAGAGATTTTGATGATGGTGACTCTAATAGTATTTTTGTAACAGGGTTTTTTGGAAACCAGTTATTTGGTCCAGTAGACGATTTTACTACTGGAAAGGTTAAAACTGAGGTTTCGTTTTTCCATCACCAATTTAATAATGACGACCCATTAATTGATTACACCAAATGCATAAACGATGAGTTGCACGAATTCCTGCTGCCTTCTATTAAAGCCAGCCCAAAGAAAATCGAGACACTTAGGGATTTGCGTTGGTGGTTAATCTTTAATTTCGATTGGTATACAGCTGAGTATTCTACCAGAATTGCAACCAAACAACAAAACAATCAGTACCATTTCTTTAATACTGACGACTTTCAGAAATATGTTTTAACGACTAAAGAGCCATTCACTAAAGATGTGGGTAAACCACTAACCCACAGATGGGTTATGCGAGAACTAATTGAGGAATATAGTGGGGATAGCTATTATGCGTGGAACAAGCCAAAAGGGATTTCCTCGTTAGGAAATCCCATTGCACCTTGGCTGTTTTTGTTGGAAGACTATTCAGTCTTCTATGTTAATAAGAAAATATTAACTAATCATAACAAAGTTAACACGGACGTTTACGATTACGTGGGTTTCTGATTCTAAGTTAGTTTCGATGTAACGCTGAGCATAACCTGGAGTTACATAGATTTCTCCAATGCGACTCTTAATGCCGAAACTTGTGCTAACTAGATTTTGAGAAACAATTTTACGCAAGGCTTGTACGCCACCACGTGGATCTGGGAAGTATGTCATTGGACCATTTTCCCCAACATTCGCCACGAACGAGAATACTAAAGTAGAGAACTCGTAGTTATGTGGTGGAATGTGTTCGCCCTTTTGTTGGAACAATGTATTTGAACCTACAATAACTGGTGTTCTACCATTGTCGTCTTTTGATAACTCAAGACCTTCGCAGATCTCATAGACGATTTCTTTCAGTCTATTGACTGCAGGATGATCTAATTCCATAATATCTTTGCCATGATCTTCATCTGGAACATTCCATCCATTCGATAGATTGATCAGAGGTTGGGCAATTTTTTCCCAATCTGCAAATTTATAGCTTGCGAAAATTGTTGGGAAAAGACGTCTTTGAAAAGTTTCTTCGACTGGTGAATATTCGAAGTTATAGTCTTCTGTTGGTGCATCGCCGACTAATGGCGAAGGTAAGTTGGTTTGATTTTGATCTTCCATATTATCTCCATAAGGTTAAATTCGCTTCGCAGCTGTTATATTTAGCGATCTGAAATAACATAAATAACTGTTGAGAAATACAATTTTGGGGAATTCATGGCGACTATCAGTAACCTTTTTGTTGACGCTGGTGCAAATTATAGCAATATAATTACAGTCAGTGCAGCTAATGGCCAACCATTAAATTTGACTGGGTATACGGTTGCGTCTCAAATGAGAAAATCGTACAGTTCAAGCACAGCATATAATTTTACTGCCAGTGTATTTAATGCAGATACAGGCAAAATTCGTTTACAGTTATCCCCACAACAGTCCGAAGCAATTCCAGCAGGAAGATGGTTGTATGATGTGGAAATTACATCCCCATCTGGATCCAAAACTCGAGTTGTAGAAGGTGTGGTTACAGTAATACCTCAAATAACGCAATCATAACTATGGCAGATACAATCGCTATTGTACAAGCAGATGAAGCTCTTCAGGTGGCAGTCTCTGAAGGTGTTCTTACACTTTCTTCATCAAACGTGTCCAACCCAGCAGTAGTAGAATCTATGTCAGCAATTGCTGATGTTGATACAACTAATAAAATCGATGGGTCAATTTTAATTTACAAAACAACAACAAATAGATGGACAGCTTCCACTGTGCTAGATGCACAGGACATGGAAGGTGGCGAATTTTAACGGAGAACATAGATGGCTTCTATTATTAGAATTAAACGCTCGTCTACAGCTGGTAATCCAACTACCCTAGCTGCAGGCGAATTAGCATACTCAGCCTTAAATGGCGCTGGGGGCAATCGCTTATACATTGGTATGGGCGTAGAAACTTCGGGTAACGCTGCTAACCACTTGGTTATTGGTGGTACTTACTATACTGGCTTAATTGATGCATCCGTTGCAGGAACTTTAACAACGAGCGCATCTTCAATCCCAGTTCTTTCCGCAACAGGAAGTATTGACAAGTGGCTAGTTGGTAACTTACAGTTAACATCAAGCACACTATCTTCTACCAATGCCAATGGTGATATTAACATCACTCCAAACGGCACTGGCAAGTTAGTCCTTAATAACCCATACATCAATGGTACAACAGATACACTAGCTGAGTACATCTATGACTTAGTTGGCGGTACTATTGTTAATGGTACAGGTATCACTTCTACGGTAAGCGATGCTGGTAATACAACTACTCTGTCTATCACTAACACTGGTGTTACTGCTGGAACATATGGTTCTGCAACAGCGATCCCAACATTCACTGTTAATGCGCAAGGTCAATTAACTGCTGCTGGTACTGTTGGTATTACAACATCTTTAAGTATTGCTGCTGATACTGGAGCAGATACTATCGCTCTTGCGACAGATACTCTGACATTCGTTGGTGGTACTGGTATTGATTCTGTAATCAACTCAGCACTGAATAATGTAACATTTAATATTGATTCTACTGTTGTTACATTAACTGGCACACAAACCCTTACCAACAAGACATTAACTAGCGCACTATTAAACACTCCAACTATTGGATCTGCTGGCGCTACATTTAATGGTTCTACTTCTGGTACAATTACTGTTGCTGCTGCAGCAGTTGCGGGTTCAAATACTTTAACTCTACCAGCTGCAACTGACCAGTTGGTTGGTCGTGCTACAACTGATACTCTTACAAACAAGACCATCAACTTAGCAAATAACACATTAGTTGCTACTTCTGCTCAACTTCTGGCTTCAATGACAGATGAGACAGGTTCTGGTCTATTAGTATTCAATACTAGCCCAACTTTAGTGACACCTACATTGGGTGTTGCTTCTGCTACATCTATTAACAAAGTAGCGATTACTGCTCCTGCGACTGGTTCTACATTAACTATCGCTGACGGTAAAACTCTTACTGCAAGCAATACATTAACATTTACTGGTACTGATACTTCTACTGTAGCGTTTGGTGGTGGCGGTACTGTTGCTTATGTAGCAAACAAACTAAACGTATTCGCTTCAACTACTTCTGCTGAATTGGCAGGGGTTATCTCTGATGAGACTGGCACTGGTTCTCTAGTGTTTGCAACTAGCCCAACATTGGTAACACCAACTCTTGGCGCTGCTCTTGCAACTAGTATCACTGCTACTTCTGGTAGCTTGACTCTTGCAGGCGCTGCTGGCAACAACAGCGTTAACTTGGTGCCAACTGGTACTGGTACTGTTGACGTCGCTAACAAGCGTATCACTTCTGTTGCTGAACCTACTCAAGCAACTGATGCTGCTACTAAGAACTACGTTGATGCTGTTAAGACTGGTCTAGACCCTAAAGATTCAGTTCGCATCGCAACAACTACTGCATTAACTGCAACTTATGCTAACGGATCTTCTGGTGTTGGTGCTACTCTTACTAACGCTGGTACTCAAGCTGCCTTTACAGTTGACTCTATTGTTGCTGTCCTTGGCGATCGTGTTCTTGTTAAAGACCAAGCATCCGCTCTTCAGAACGGTATCTATACTGTTACTACAGTTGGTACTGCCTCTACAAACTGGGTATTGACTCGCTCTGTTGACGCTGACCAACAACCTGAAGTTACTCCAGGTGCTTTCACTTTCGTTGAAGAAGGTACACAAAACGCTAATAACGGATTTGTTTGTACTTCAACTGGTACTATCACTATTGGTACTAGCAACATCAACTGGGTTCAGTTCTCTGGTGCTGGTCAGATTATCGCTGGCGATGGTTTAACTAAGACTGGTAATACGCTAAACGCAGTTGGTACCGCAAACCGCATTTCTATCTCTGCAGATGCAATTGATATTGCTGCCACTTATGTTGGTCAAACTTCTATCACCACTCTTGGTACTATTTCTAGTGGTACTTGGCAAGGCACTATTGTTGCTGGTCAATATGGTGGTACTGGCGTTAACAACAGCGGTAAGACTATCACTCTTGGTGGTAACCTTACTACTTCAGGTGCGTTCTCTACAACTTTAACTGCTACTGCTAATACTACATTAACACTACCTGTTACTGGTACTCTTGCTACTTTAGCTGGAACTGAAGCATTAACTAACAAGACTGTTAACGGATTAACAATCACTAGTACAACTGGTACGTTGACTATTGTTTCTGGCGGTACTCTTGCAACTGCTGGTGCGTTCAGTACTACTCTTACTTCTACTGCTGCAACTAACGTCACACTACCAACTACTGGTACTTTGGCTACTCTGGCTGGCGCTGAATCGTTAAGTAATAAGACAATTACTGCTTCTAGCTTCGCAGGTTCTGTAGCTGCTACAACTCTGTCTGCTTCTGGTGCAGTTACTTTCACTGGTACTACTGACGCCACTGCGCTTGGTACTGCTGGTGTTGTTCTTTCAGGTGGTCTATCCGTTGCTAAAGCAATGTATGTTGGTACTAATATTACTGGTGCTGGTGCTGCAACTTCTACTATTGATGGTTTCAACATCGATGGTGGAACATATTAAAATTGACAACTAAATAACAAGGGTGGTTGAAACTCCACCCAGCAGTTTTTACTGCTTCCGTCATTCTTTTTAGAATAGAGATATAATGTCGAATAAGATTATTCTTAAAAAATCGTCAGTAACGACGAAAGTTCCGCAATTAACCGACCTCGAATTTGGTGAGGTTGCGCTAAACTATGCGGATGGATATCTCTACTTTAAAAATTCAAATAATGAGATCGAAGCATTTGCTTCACGTGGTTTCACTCAGCCATCGACAAATAGTGCGGTAACTTTTACAAAAGACGCATCTAACAACTCTATTCTAAACATCCAGGTCGGTGGATTAACAATCGCTAGGTTCGGTGGCGGACAGGTAACATTCGATGTTCCTCTGTCAATGAACGGCAATGTTATTACTGGATTATCAGCCCCAATTGGAAATACAGATGCTGCAAACAAAGCATATGCAGACGGTACTGCATCAGCTTCTGGTTATCCTAAAGGCGATTATGGCGACATCGTTTCAGCAGCTGCATATGATGCTTTCGGTGTCCCAATTATTGCAATTATTACATACGATAACATGGGTCCAGATGGAGTATTCAATACTGTAGATTTTGGAGCACTTGCTTAAGGAATAAAAGATGCCAACACAAATACAATTAAGAAGAGGTACTTACACTCAGCACCAGACGTTTACTGGTGCTAATGCAGAACCAACCTTTGATACCACTAATAAAGTAATGCGCATCCATGATGGTGCGACTCCTGGTGGTTTAGAACAAGTTACTGGCAGTACACAATATAAATCTAATCCTGTTAGAGTTGTTACTACATCAAATATAACTTTATCTGGAACTCAAACTATTGATGGAGTTTCTGTTGTAGCTGGTGATCGCATTCTGGTTGCGGGGCAAAGTGACTCTTCCAAGAATGGTATTTACGTTGTTCAAGATCTTCCAGCTGTTTGGACTCGTGCATTCGACTTCGATAAAATATTAAATATTAAACTTGGTATGTTTATATACGTTGCTGAGGGTTCTACTCACAACGAAACTGTTTGGAAACTAACTTCACAACCTACTACTATAGACCTCCACGCTATTACATTTGAAAAATGGCTTGGTGTTGAGAGTCGTGGTGTTGCACAAAATACAGTTTCTGGTTTGGTGACTCGTACTGCTAAAGGTACTTACACTGGTCGTGCTGTTACTGTTTCTGGTCAAGGTATTTCCGTCTCCAACGGAGATGGCGTTTCTGGCAATCCATTAGTTTCTGTTAACTCTACACCAAACAATACTGCCAGCGCTATTATGGCACGTGATGCCAACGGTGACTTCTCAGCAAACAATGCAACCCTAGCTACCGATATCGCAGTTAATGGTGGTGACGTTACTACTACAGCAACGACTGCTACTCTATTCAACACTAACGCCACTACGCTAAACATTGGTAACGCTGCTACTTCAGTTTCTATCGGTGCTCTTACTGGCACTACTACAGTACGTAACGACTTGGTTGTTACTGGAACATTCACTGTAAACGGAACTACTGAAACGATTAATGCAGTAACTGTTTCTGTTGATGATAAAAATATTGAGTTGGGTTCTGTAGCAACTCCAACTAACGCTACAGCCGATGGTGGTGGTATCACTCTTAAGGGTGCTACGGATAAAACAATCATCTGGGATCAAACTAATACTAACTGGACTTCTTCAGAAAACTGGAACTTAGCTACTGGTAAAACATTCAAGATCAATAACGTACCAGTATTAACTTCTACTGCTGTTCTGAACGACGCATCCCAAACATCTATTACAGTTGGTGGATCTGCCACTGCTATCTCTTTAGGCGCAAGCACTGGTACTCTAACAGTCAACAACCCAACTATCGTTGGCGCTAATACCACACAAGCTCTATTTAATACTGTAGCATCTACTGTCAATGCATTCGGTGCTGCGACTACTCTGAATATTGGTACTGGTGTTACTGCAGCTCAAACTACAAATATTGCAACTGGCGCTACTGCCACTGCAACAACTAAGACGTTAAACTTAGGTACTGGTGGTCTAACAGGTTCTACAACTAACGTAAACATTGGCTCTACTGCTGGTGGATTGTTAACCATTAGCAACCCTAACGTAACATTCGATAACGGTATCGTAACGTATACCAATACCACAGACGCAACTACTTCTGCTAACGGATCCGTTCGTTTTGCTGGTGGTATCAGCGTTGTTAAGAATATTGTCTGTGACGGAACATTCTCTATCTTTGGTGACATCTCCGTTAATGGTGGTGATATTCTAACCAACCAGACTAACGTAACAGTATTCAATACTACTGCTACTACTGCCAACTTGTTAGGTGCAGCGTCAACAATTAACTTGGGCGCTAACTCTGGTATTCTTACTATCGGTAACCCAACTGTTGTCGGTACTCAGACAACTCAGAACTTATACAACACAGTTGCTACTACGTTAAACATTGGTGGCGCTGCTACTGCTATTAACTTGGGTAATGCTACTGCAGCTACAGTTACTGTTCGTCCAGGAACTGTTGTCGGTGTTAATACTACACAGTCTGTTTTCGATACAGTTGCTACTACTGTTAACGCATTCGGCGCAGCAACTACTCTTACTCTGGGTAATGCTACTGCAGCTACTCTGACGCTACGTCCAGGAACTGTTGTCGGTTCTAATACCACACAGAACTTGTTTAACACTGTTGCCACTACAGTTAACTTTGCTGGCGCAGCTACTACTCTAAGTCTTGGTGCTTCTACTGGCACTACAACTGTTAATAACAACCTATCTGTGACTGGCACTTCTAGCCACACAGGTAACGCTACATTCTCTGGAACAGTGGGTGTTACTGGAGCGACTACTCTTTCCAGCACTCTAGGTGTTACTGGCGATCTAGCTGTTAACACTAACAAATTCAACGTAACTGCTGCTTCTGGTAATACTGCTATCGCAGGAACATTAGGTGTTACTGGAGCGACTACACTAAGCTCTACCCTTGCAGTAACTGGCACTTCTACTTTCACAGGTGCCACAACTCACAATGGTGGTTTAACATCAGCTTCTGCTTCTATCACAAACAATGCTACTGTTGGTGGTACTCTAGGTGTTACTGGTGCAACGACTCTTTCTAGCACTCTGGGTGTTACTGGAGCGACTACAGTTGGTGGCAACGTAGCAGTTAATGGTGGTAGCTTGACTACTACTCAAACTACATTTAACTTGGTTAACGCTACTGCGACTACTCTAAACATCGGTGGAGCTGCCACTACTCTGAGTCTTGGTGCTTCTACTGGCACTACAACTGTTAATAACAACCTAGCTATTTCTGGTAACCTGACAGTATCTGGCACAACCTTTACAGTTAACGCTACAACTCTTGATGTTGCTGACTTGAACATTACTGTTGCTAAGAACGCTGCAACTGCTGCAGCAGCCAATGGTGCTGGTTTAACTGTTGCAGGCGCTAACGCTACTATCATTTATGCTTCTAGTGGCGATCGTTGGGAACTAAACAAGCCTCTATATGTTGCTGGTACTGGCGCTATCACTGGAAACACTACTGTTGGTGGTACTCTAGGTGTTACTGGAGCGACTACTCTTTCTAGCACTTTGGGTGTTACTGGCGCAGCGACATTCGGTACGAACTTGATTTTGAATGGTTCTACAAGTGGTGCTACAACAATCGTTTCTACAGCTGCAGCTTCTGGTACTTTAACTCTACCAGCTGCAACTGACCAGTTGGTTGGTCGTGCTACAACAGATACATTGACTAACAAGACAATGTCTGGTGCGAGCAATACATTCACCAATATCCCAAACAGCGCATTGTCAAACAACACAATTTCTGGTGTTGCTCTTGGTAGTACTCTTGCTACATTTACTACAAATACATCTGGTAATGGTTTAAGTGGTTCTACTACTTACAACGGATCTGGTGCAGCAACCTTCACAGTAACTAGCAACGCAACTAGCGCTAACACTGGTTCTACTATTGTATTCCGTGATGCTTCTGGTAACTTCTCTGCAGGTACTGTTACTGCAGCATTGAGTGGTAATGCTTCTACTGCTACTACTCTACAGACTGCACGTAATATTACTACTAACCTTGGAAGCAATTCCGCTGCTTCGTTCAACGGATCTGCCGATATTTCTCCAGGTGTTACTGGCACTCTTGCTATCGGTAATGGTGGTACTGGTGCTACTACTGCACAGGGTGCAAGAACTAATCTTTTACCTTCTCAATCTGCGGGACAATCTGGTTATGTTCTTACAACCAATGGTACTGACGTTCAGTGGTCATATCTTGGTAACGCAATGGTTACTACGTTCAACGGACGTGCCAACGCTGTTACGTTGACTTCTGGTGACGTTACTACTGCTCTTGGTTATACACCATCTACTTACTACTCTAAGTACCTGCAAGGTGCTGATGCTTACACTAACGGCACTGATGGTTGGTTCCGTTCTAACGGTAATGCTGGTTGGTATAGCGCAACATACGCTGTCGGTATTTACGCTACTCAATCAGGTTGGGTTCAAACTTATAACTCTGCTGGTATCCTAGCAAATAACTTCCAACAAGTATCTGACGTTCGCTTAAAAGACAACATTGTTGACTCTAAATATGGTTTAGATACAGTTCTTCAGTTACGCTCTGTAGAGTATGATATGAAGAATAACGGCAAACACGAAATTGGTTTGATTGCTCAAGAAGTTGAGAAGATTATTCCTGAGTTCGTTCATACTAGCCCAGATGAAGAAGGTACTAAGTCAGTTAACTATGCTCAGATGGTTTCTGTTCTAATTAAGGCAGTTCAAGAACTTAGCGCTGAAGTTAATGCTCTTAAAGCAAAACTTGGAGAATAATAAATGGCAGTCAGCTCAAGAGAAGGATTAAAACAGTATGCGCTTAGATCGCTGGGCGCACCTGTAGTTGAGATCAACGTAGATGAGGATCAATTAGAAGATCGTATAGACGAAGCTCTTGAATATTGGAGACAGTATCACTATGAAGGTGTCGAGCGTGTTTACTTAAAACACGCTATCACTCAAACTGATATTGACAACAAGTATATCCCAATCAACTCTCTGGTTTACGGCATCACAAGAGTTATCCCAGTAACTCAAGCATCTTCTACAAAGAATTTGTTTGACATGCAATATCAATTGCGTCTGCACGATCTGTATGACTTAACTTCTACATCAATCATCTACTATCAGATGGTTATGAACCATATCTCTTTGCTCGATTTTGAATTGAATGGTCCACAGCTGTTCAGATTCAACAGAATGCAAGATCGTTTGTATATCGACTGTAACTGGTCTCAAGATCTTCCATTGGGAAGTTTAGTTGTTGTTGAGGCTTATCGTGTTCTCGATCCACAAGAGTTCACTAAAGTGTATAACGAAGCATGGTTAAAACACTATGTAACTGCGCTATTTAAACGTCAATGGGCAACAAACATTAAAAAGTTTTCAGGCATTCAACTTCCAGGTGGTGTCACTTTGGATGGTGATAAATTGTATGACGAAGCTACAGGAGAAATCAAAGAGTTGGAAGATGAGTTAATGACTAAATCTGCTCCACTTGAATTCTTCCTAGGATAAGCATGACAACAACTAATGTATATTTTTCTAATGGTACACGAAATGAACAGTACCTAATTGAAGACCTAATCATCGAGTCTCTACGTATGTATGGACAAGAGGTTATGTATATCCCAAGAACATTAGTTTCCAAAGACGAGATTCTTGGTGAGGATCGTCTATCACAATTTAAGTCTGCCTTCCCTATCGAGATGTACTTCGAGAACGTAGATAACTTTGCTGGACAGGGTGCGTTCATTCAGAAGTTTGGTTTGATGATGGAGCAGTCTGCAACTCTAGTAGTTGCTCGCAGACGTTGGGAACAGTTCGTTGGTCGCTTTGGGGTTACAACAATTCCTACAAGACCAAACGAAGGCGACTTAATCTACTTCCCACTATCTAAAGGGTTGTTCGAGATTAAATTCGTTCAACACCAAGACCCATTCTATCAGCTGGGTAAACTGTATGTTTACAAACTACAAGTTGAATTGTTCCAGTATGCTTCTGAAGCAATTGATACTGGACACGCTGAAATAGATGCGTTCGAAACACTTAAAACATTCAATACAAATACTACTCGCAATCCAGGAAGTGTTGTTTCTATTGAAGTAACTCATCGTGGTTCTGGTTATACCAGCGTACCTGATGTAACATTCTTAGCGTCGCAAGGTTTCGGTGCTTCTGCTACTGCAGTAGTTTCCAACGGACAAGTCGTTTCTATCGATGTTACTGAGAGTGGTCAAGGATATCAAATCGCTCCAACAGTCACTATTAGTGGTGGCGGTGGAACTGGTGCACAAGCAGTTGCAGTTGTTCAACCTAATATTGATAAACCAGATTCATTCGGCGATAACAATAAATTTAAAGAAGAGAGCCAAGACTTTTTCTTTAATGACAACAACCCATTCGGTGAGGTCAAATAATGCTTGACAGTAATGTTTATTATCATGGTATAATCAGAAAAACGATTGTAGGTTTCGGTCGTCTGTTCAGCAGCATTTATATTGACCGTAAGCAAGGCGATTCTGTTAATGGGGAAACCATACAAAGATTGCAAGTTCCTCTTGCATACGCACCAAAAGAAAAGTGGTTAGTTAGAATTGACTCTGACCCAACATTGGAAGGACACACATACGTTTCTCTTCCAAGAATGTCATTTGAGATTACAAGCTATTCTTATGATCCTGCAAGAAAAGTAAATAGAATGCAGAAGTTGACTTGTGGTTCAGGCTCTGACAGTATGTCATTTGTTTATACTCCAGTTCCATACAACGTAGACATATCTCTGTATATTCTATCTAAGACTCAAGAAGACGGACTACAAATCTTAGAACAAATTCTGCCAACATTTACACCTGAATATACTATACAACTTAAAGTTGTAGACGATATGAATATCGTCGTAGATGTTCCAGTAATTTTGAATAGCGTCTCTGTTCAAGATGATTATGATGGTGATTTTCAAACAAGAAGATTTGTTACTCACACATTAAACTTCACCCTAAAGACTCAGTTGTTTGGACCAGTTAGTGGTCAGAATATTATTAAACAAGTTGGTGTTAATGTTGGTCAGAATGAAGACTTCAGCAACCCGAATAGAATTTATACAGCTGAGGGCGATGTAACTACATCAACAGTAAACTCAGAAAACTGGGAATTTGATTTCTAATTATGGCACAAGTATATAATGCTAATGCGAATTTAAAGGCAGCTGGAGTTAGCGTCCAGTTCACTCCAGAGCAAATTCAAGAATATGTTAGATGTTCTGAAGACTATATTTACTTTGTTGAGAATTATTGCCAAATCGTTACGCTAGATAATGGTCTTCAGTTATTTAAACTGTATGATTGCCAGAAGAAAAAGCTAAAAATCATCCACGAGAACCGCAGGGTTATTTTGATGGAAGGTCGTCAGCAGGGTAAGACGACCACTTCCGCAGCTTATATTCTTTGGTATACCTTATTCCAATCTAATAAAACCGTAGCCATTCTAGCTAACAAAGCGACAGCTGCTCGTGAAGTTTTGGATCGTTACCAAACCATGTATGAAATGCTTCCTCAGTGGATGCAGCAAGGTGTTACTACTTGGAACAAGGGTGACATCGAATTAGAGAACGGCTCTAAAGTTTTTACTGCTGCGACTGGTAAGTCTGGTATTCGTGGTAAGTCTGTTAACTTATTGTATGTTGACGAAGCTGCGATTATTCCAAACAACGTAGCCGAAGAATTCTTCACTTCTGTCTACCCAACTATTTCTGCTGGTGAAACAACCAAGATTCTGTTAAGTTCAACTCCGCTAGGCTATAACCACTTCTGGAAATTCTGGAATGATGCTGAGAATGGACGTAATGGTTTCGTAAACTGCTTTATCCCTTACTGGGAAATTCCTGGTCGTGATGAGAAATGGGCTGCTGAACAGAAAGCGATGCTCGGCGAACTGAAGTATAACCAAGAGGTTCTATGTAAATTCCTTGGCTCCAGCTTGACTCTGATTAACGCTGATGTTATTGCCAAGATGTCCGTTGCAGTTCCAGTGTTTAGCAAAGATGGCTTGGACATTTATGAGCATCCAATTAAGGGACATACTTATGTTCTTGTTGCGGATACTGCAAAGGGTGTTGGTGGCGACTACTCAGCGTTTACCATTACAGATATCACTGAGATTCCATATAAATTGGTCGGTAAGTATCGCAAGAATGATATTAGCCCACTTCTATACCCGAACGTAATTCATCAGGTTGCAATGAAATTTAATGAGGCATTTGTTCTAGTTGAGATAAATTCCAGCGAACAAGTACCATACATTTTACACCATGAACTAGAGTATGAAAACTTGGTTTTTGTAAATAGAAGTACTGGTATGCAAACTATTACAGGTGGCTTTGGTGGAGGACAAACCCAACTTGGGGTTAATACTGATAAGAAAGTCAAGCGTACTGGATGTCACAATTTTAAATCTCTCGTAGAAGAGAACAAATATATTATTCAAGATGCCGATATAATCTCCGAGATCTCTACCTTTATTGAAAAGAGAACTTCTTATCAGGCTGATGAAGGGTATCATGATGACTTAGTCATGTCTTTGGTTCTGTTTAGTTGGATGACAAGTACCAGCTATTTTAAAGACCTAAATAATGTGAACCTAAGACAGATTATGTATGAGAAAAAGATACAGGCTATGGAGGAAGAATTGACTCCATTTGGCTTTTTTGATAATGGAGATACAAGAGAGAAACCACTTTTGAATTTTTGAAATCGTGTTTTCAATAAATAATTTAGTGCTTTCAATTGCTCCTCGAAGCAAAACACAGAATAACATGTAATTAAGGAGAATAACAATGCCTTTCCAACTTAGCCCTGGCGTTGCAGTCACAGAAAAAGATTTAACTTCCATCGTTCCAGCAGTATCTAGCACAGCAGGTGCTTTTGCTGGTGTTTTCCAGTGGGGTCCAGTTTTGTCCCCAGTAGCTATTAGTTCTGAAAATGAATTGGTTAAGCGTTTCGGAAAACCAAATGACGCTACTGCTCAATCTTTCTTCACTGCAGCAAACTTCCTATCTTATACCAATAATCTATTGGTCACTCGTGCTGCAACATCTGCTCAACGTAATGCTGTTTCTAGAACTTCTGGTTCTATTACTGGCGTTTCTATCACTAACGCAGGTACTGGTTATCTTACTACTCCTACAATTACAGTTGGCGCACCTCAAGTCGCTGGTGGTGTTCAGGCAGTAGTTGCTGCAGTTCTTTCTGGTGGTAGCGTTTCTGCTGCTACTATTAACTCTGGCGGTACTGGTTATGTTGCAGCTACTGTAACATTCTCTGCTCCTCAGCGTCCAGGTGGCGTTACTGCTACTGGTACAGCAAATATTGTTGGTGGCGTTGTTACTGGCGTAACTATCGTTAATGCTGGTTCTGGCTATACTACTGCTCCAACTATGACCATCGGTTCTACAACTGGTTCTGGTGCGACTGCTGGTACTGTTACAATTACTGCTTCTACAATCGCTGCATTAACTATCGTTAACGCTGGTTCTGGTTACACTTCTGCTCCAGCTCTAACTATCGCTAACCCAACTGGTTCTGGCGGTACTACTGCTACTGCAACTGCTGCGATTACTATCGGTGGTGTTATCGTTAACAACCCTTCTGACTATACTCTAAACTGGGCTAATGGTCAAGGTGTTGCTGGCGAATGGATCGCTAAGTTCCCAGGATCTATGGGTAATGCCCTAACTGTTTCTTATTGCGACTCTTTAAACTTCGCAACTTGGGACTACAAAGGTTTGTTTGATGCTGCTCCAAGCACTTCTACTTACGCTGCTGGTGTTTCTGGCTCTAACGATGAAATGCACATTGTAGTTATCGACAGAGACGGTACTTGGACTGGTGTTCCAGGTTCTACTCTAGAAACTTTCGCTTTCGTTTCTAAAGCATCTGATGCTAAGAAACCAGACGGAACTAACAACTATTACAAAGATGTAATTAACTCTCGTTCACAGTATATCTGGTGGGCTGACCATCCAGATGCTGGCACTAACTGGGGTACTACTGCTTCTGGTAAGACATTCACTACTGCAGGTTTCCAAACTTACAGCCTAACTGGTGGTGTTGATGACTACGCTGTAACTGATGGTCAGTTGCAAACTGCATGGGCTATCTACTCTGATGAGTCTTTGTATGACATCTCTCTATTACCACTAGGTAAAGCATCTGCTGCTACTGCTCTTTCTGTTATCGCATTGGCAGAAACTCGCAAAGATTGCGTTGTATTCATCTCTCCACAAGACGTAACTACTGGCGACATGATTAGCAACAACAATAACGAAACTACTGCGATCGATAAAATCGTTGCTTACCGTAATGCATTGTCTAGCACTTCTTACGCTGTTCTTGACTCTGGTTACAAATATCAATACGACCGCTACAACGACAAGTATCGTTGGGTTCCATTGAACGGCGACGTAGCTGGTCTATGCGCTCGTACTGACAACACTAACGATCCATGGTGGTCTCCAGGTGGTTTGAATCGTGGTCAAATCAAGAACGTAGTTAAACTTGCTGTTTCTCTTGACAGATCTGAACGTGACACAATCTACAAAGCTGGTGTTAACCCAGTTGTTACATTCCCAGGTGAAGGCACTGTTCTTTACGGTGACAAGACTCTATTGAGCAAGCCAAGCGCATTTGATCGCATCAACGTGCGTCGTCTGTTCATCGTTCTTGAGAAAGCTATCGCTACTGCTGCTAAATATCAGTTGTTCGAATTCAACGACAGCTTTACTCGTGCTCAGTTCAAGAACCTAGTTGAGCCATTCCTACGTGATGTTCAGGGTCGTCGTGGTATTACTGAGTTCGTTGTTAAGTGCGATACTTCTAACAACACTGGCGAAGTAATTGATCGTAACGAGTTTGTTGCAGACATCTATGTTAAACCAGCACGTTCTATTAACTTTATTAGCCTTAACTTCGTTGCTGCTCGCTCTGGTATTAACTTCAGCGAAATCGGTGCGTAATAGCTAAATAAAGAAGAACATAAGGAGATTTAAATGGCAAATATTGCTGACTTCAAAGCACAAATGATTGGGGGCGGTGCACGTCCTAATCAATTCCGTGTCGAACTATCATTCCCATCATACGTTACTCTTGGTATCGTAGCTGGTCAACGTGCTCAATTTTTGTGTAAGTCTGCTCAACTTCCAGGCTCTAGCATCGAGAACATTCAAGTTCTTTACAAGGGTCGTCCAGTAAACTTTGCTGGTGAGCGCACTTTCCAACCTTGGACAATTTCCATCTATAACGATACTACTTTCGGTATCCGCAATGCCTTTGAACAATGGCAAGCAGGTATCCAGAGCTATAACACTACTGATGGTAAAGTTAACCCACGTGACTATCAAATCGATATGTCCGTACATCAGCTAGATCGTTCTGGCGCTGTTATCAAGTCTTATAAATTCATTGATGCATTCCCAACTACAATCGGTCCAATCGCTCTTGACTATGACCAACAGAACGCTATTGAACAGTTTGATGTAGAGTTCCAATACAACTTCTTCACATCTGATGTTATTAATGCTACTGGTCCTACAGTTAATGTTGGCGTATCGGTTCCAGGATTAGGTTCATTCCCAATCGCAGTTTAAACTTAGGTTAAAATCTTATTATGAATTTGTTTGGTTTTGAAATTAAACGTAAAGAGCCACAGAAAGAGATCGGGGCTGTTGTATCCCCGATCTCCGACGATGGTTCTACAGTCGTATCCACGAATGCCACTTCCTATTATGGAATGGTTATGGATTTGGACACGATTGTTAAAAATGAAAACGACTTAATTCGTCGCTATCGTGAGACTGCATTATATGCGGATTGCGATGCTGCAATTGAAGACATTGTAAACGAAGCTATTATTGCTGAGAGCGATGACCCAGTAGTTAAGATTGATTTAGATAAGTTGAAACTTTCTGATCCAATCAAGAAAAAAATTAGTGCTGAGTTTGACGAAATAGTTCGTTTATTGAATTTCAATAGCAAGGGTCATGATATCTTCCGTCAGTGGTATATCGATGGTCGTTGTTATTACAATATTCTTATTGACCCAGCGAACATGAAGTCGGGTATTCAAGAATTGCGTTATATCGATCCAAGAAAGATTCGCAAGATTAAGAATGTTGAAAAGAAGAGATCGCCAGCTGGTATTGATGTTGTTGTAAATCAAGAAGAATATTATCTCTACAACGACAAAGGTATTACTGAAGCACAGACTCAAGGTGTTAAACTTTCACTTGACTCTGTAGTTTATGTTCCTTCTGGTTTAGTTGATCATAATACTGGCATGATGATGTCTTATTTGCACAAAGCAATTAAGCCAACTAACCAGTTAAAGATGATCGAAGATGCGGTAGTTATCTACCGCATTTCACGTGCTCCAGAACGTAGAGTGTTCTACGTTGACGTTGGTAACCTTCCTAAGTTGAAGGCTGAGCAGTACGTCAATGATATCATGAACAAGTTCCGTAATAAGATTGTTTATGATGCAACTACTGGCGAGACTCGTGACGATCGCAAACATCTTTCAATGATGGAAGATTTTTGGATGCCTCGTCGTGAAGGTGGTAAGGGTACTGAAATTACTACACTTCCAGGTGGTCAGAATTTGGGAGATATTGCTGATATTCAATATTTCCAACGTAAGTTATATCAGTCATTGAATGTTCCAATGTCTCGCTTAGAGGCATCTACAGGGTTTGCCCTTGGACGTTCTACTGAAATTTCTCGTGATGAAATTAAGTTTAACAAATTTATTCAGCGTCTACGCAATAAATTCTGTAGTCTGTTTAATGGTGCTCTTCGCATTCAACTTATTGCCAAGAATATTATTAAACCAGAAGAGTGGGACTTACTTGAACAATACATCGATTATGACTTCCAGCAAGACAATAACTTTGCTGAGTTAAAAGAAAACGAATTAATGTTGCAGAGATTGGCAGCATTACAGCAGGTTGATCCGTTCGTTGGTAAGTATTACTCTAGCAATTGGGTTCGCAGAAACATCCTTCGTCAAACTGATGAAGACATTGAGACGATGGATGAACAGATGGAATCAGATAAAGATAAAGCAGCTGAACTTGCTGCTAATCAAGGTTACTTAGCAGGTGTTACACAAGTTGCTCAGCAACAGCACCTATCAGATAATGGTTTTGGCGGTGATGAAGAATCACCAAATCAGGAAAAATAAGGAGATATTATGAGTGAAACAGTACAAGCATTAGTTGGGTCAATCGTAAAGGGTGATGCCGTAGAGATTGATAGTTCTTTTAACGCTGCGATGGCAGAGAAGGTTTCTGCTAGACTTGAAGCAATGCGTCAAGACGTTGCGCAGAATATGTTTAAAACGCCACAAGTAGAAACACAAGAAGCTGCTACAGATGAAGTATAAAGAGTTCGTCAAGACTATTAACTTTCCAGCTAGCACCAATCTAGCTGAGAGTAATACACTTGAAGAAATTATTAAAGATACGTATAATGCAATAGAAGACGGTCGAATCGCAAGTATCATTAAAGAATACCACGAAGACATCAAAGTTACTAATACATTAATCGAGTCATATAAAGAGTTAGCGTCATCTAATATTTTCAATATAGATCCAGTTGCACAAGAAATCAGAAAACTAAACAAACTAGATTCGATCGTCGAGAACAAAATACACTATCGTCTTAACGATGATACTATTGTTGCGATTAATGAGGCAACCCAGCAGCAACTAAATAATTTATTGGCAAACCAAAAAGAAATAGTTGAGTATATGAGAGAAAGCAAGAGCAATTTCTTTCATGTGCTTAATAAAATTAAGGAATAAAGATGGCTGTTACTAAAACTATTTTAAAGAACACCAACCAAGAAACTATCGTTAAGGTTTCTGGTACTGCTGGCACTGCTACAATTTCTCTAGCAACTGATTGTTTAGCTGCTACTCAAGCATTGGATGGCGCTACTCAGAAGGTTGACATTACTTGCTGTGTGACTTCTGGTCTATTAACTTCTGCAATCACTGTTGTTCGCAACTCTGTTCCAGTATGGGCTTTTGCTGGTGAAAACAGTGCGATCTTCGATTTTGAAGGTCAAGGATTTAGAGATAGCACTCAAAATGATAAAGACATTGTTGTAGGTATTGCTGGCGCTGAAGGTCATATCATTTTAATTCTTCGTAAAGTTTCTGGTTATGCAACTAAAGTTGAGAGTGCTCAGTTTGGTTCTTATGATAATACATCTGCAGTAGGGAGCTAATCAATGAAACTCATTAGAGAAGACTTAACCCACGAAACCAAGTTCATCGTTGAAGATAAACTAGGTAAGGGTAAACAATATTTTATTGAAGGTATCTTCCTTCAATCAGAAATTACAAACCGCAACAACCGCATGTACAAAGAAAGTATCATGGACAAGGAAGTCGGTCGTTACATGGAATCATACGTTAAGCAGAATCGTGCTTACGGTGAACTTGGTCATCCAGATACACCTTCTATTAACTTAGATCGTGTTTCTCATCTTATCGTTGACCTTCGCAAAGAAGGTACAAATTATATTGGTAAGGCAAAAATTCTTGAAACTCCAATGGGTAATATTGCACGTGGTCTATTAGACGGTGGCGCAAACCTTGGTGTTTCTAGTCGAGCACTTGGATCTCTTCAGATGAATAAAGAAGGCGTCCAAATTGTTCAAGACGATTTTATGCTGTCTACTGCAGCTGACATCGTTGCCGACCCTTCTGCTCCAGATGCCTACGTTCGTGGGATTATGGAGAATAAAGAATGGGTATTTGTCGATGGAAAGTTTGTGGAAAAACATATTGAAGAAGCTAAAGCTATTATTAGAAAAGCTCCTTCAAAGCATTTACAAGAAGCGAAATTAGTCGCTTTCCAAAATTTCCTGAGTAAAATCAGATAAATAATAAATAATTACATAGAACTATTCCAGTTAGGAGAACCCGATGTCAATCGAACAAAAAATCGCAGAACTTCTCGCCGAATCTAAAGCTGCTCAATTATCTGAGCAAGTAGAAGAAATCGTTGAGGACGAAATTGCTGAAGAAGCAGTTAAGCCAACAAATGCACCAATGAATCCAGACTCTGATCGTAACAATGCTGTTACTTCCAAAGCTGCTGAAGGTGGTACATCTAAGACAAAGAACAAAGTAAACCAAGATGAAGAAGCTCCAGAAGCATCTCACATCGCTGGTAAAATTAAAGAAGATATCGACGCACTTATGAATGGTGAAGAACTCTCTGAAGAGTTCCGTACTAAAGCTACCACTATTTTTGAAGCTGCTGTCATGACACGTGTTAACGAAGAAGTTGCACGTATCGAAGAAGAATTCAATGCTAAGCTAGAAGAAGCTGTAGCGAAGAATCAAGAGGGTCTTGTTGAAAAAGTTGATGGATATCTCGACTACGTTGTCGAGCAGTGGATTGCACAAAATGAAATTGCCCTTGAGCATGGTATGAAGTCTGAAATCGTTGAAGGTTTCGTTAACGGACTTAAAGGTCTTTTCGAAGAACACTATATCGATATTCCAGAAGAAAAATTCGATGTAGTTGAGTCTATGGAAAACCAAGTTGCTGAACTTCAAGCTAAACTAGATGAACAACTTGCTTCTAATGTTGAAATGGCGAAATCCATCAACGAAATGAAGCGTGGTCAAGTAATCGATGAAGCATGTGAAGGTTTGAGCGACACTGAAGTTGAAAAACTAAAGGGTCTAGCCGAAGAACTTTCTTACGAAGATGTTGATACTTTCAAATCTAAAGTACAAACTATTCGTGAAAACTACTTCACTACTAAGGCACAAGCAGATGTTAAATCTGTAGTTACTGATGCACCAGTAGAGACTTTGACTGAGGACAAGAAAATTGATCCTACAATGGCAAAGTACCTATCCGCACTTAACTTTAACAAGTAATCTAACAAAGGAAATAAAATGACTACACGTCAACAACTTATCGAAAAATGGGCACCAGTTCTAAACGCTGAATCTGCTGCTCCAATCAAAGACCAGTATCGTAAAGAAGTTACTGCTGTTCTTTTGGAAAACCAAGAACGTGAGATGGCTAAACAGCAACAAGCTCTATTCGAAACTGTACCAGCTAACTTCGGTGGCACTGGCGTTTCTATGGGTGGTGCTGGTACTAACGCCCAAATGGCTGGCTACGATCCAGTTCTTATCGCTTTGGTTCGTCGTGCAGCTCCTCAGCTTATCGCTTATGATATCGCTGGTGTTCAGCCAATGACTCAACCAACTGGCTTGATCTTCGCAATGAAGTCTCGCTACGCTACTCAGAATGGCGCTGAAGCGTTGTTCAACGAAGCAGATACTGACTTCTCTGGTTCTGGCACTCACGCTGGTTCTAACCCAGTAACTGGTACTTATACTACTGGTGGTGGCATCACTACAGCTAACGCTGAAGATCTAGGTGGCGCTAATGCTTTCGGTCAAATGGCTTTCTCTATCGAGAAGACTTCTGTTACTGCACAAACTCGTGCTTTGAAAGCAGAATACACTGTTGAATTGGCTCAAGACTTGCAAGCTGTTCATGGCTTGTCTGCTGAAGGCGAATTGAGCAACATCCTTTCTATGGAAATCACTGCTGAAATTAACCGTGAAGTTGTACGTACTGTATACACTTCTGCTAAGGTTGGTGCCGAAGTTGGTACTGCTACTGCTGGTGCTTTCGACTTGGACGTTGACTCTAATGGTCGTTGGTCTGTTGAGAAATTCAAAGGCTTGATGTTCCAAATCGAACGTGAAGCAAACGCTATCGCCCAGACTACACGTCGTGGTCGTGGTAACTTCATCATCTGTTCTTCTGACGTTGCTTCTGCATTGGCAATGGCTGGCGTACTTGACTACGCTCCAGCAATCCAAGGCAACAGCGCATTGAACATCGATGAAGCATCTACTACTTTCGCTGGTGTATTGAACGGCAAGTACAAAGTTTATATCGATCCATATTCTGCTAACCAATCTGCTGACCAGTTCTTCGTTGTTGGTTACAAGGGTACTTCTGCGTTCGATGCTGGCTTGTTCTACTGCCCATACGTTCCACTACAAAAGGTTCAAGCAATTGATCCAAACACTTTCCAACCAAAGATTGGTTTCAAGACTCGCTACGGTATGGTTGCAAACCCATTCACTAGCTTGACTTCTGGCACTAACATTTACTACCGTAAAGTTAAAGTTCAGAACTTGATGTAATCCATCAGGTATCAAACCTACAACAAGATAGGTGTTTAAAAAGGGAGCTTCGGCTCCCTTTTTTTGTTTATAAATACTAATATGAACAATACTATTTCCTGCCCAATCCCAAGTAACATTAGCCCACTGTCGCCTAATGGGTTCATGTTCAGCGTATATAAACTTCCTGAGATAGAATTCTTCTGTCAAACAGTTAATCTTCCAGGAATCACTTTGGGTGCTCCAGAATTTGGAAACCCATTTAACGTAGCGCCACTTCCTGGCGATACGTTGACGTATGATACTCTGCAAGTGCAATTCTTGGTTGACGAAAATATGACCAACTATAAAGCCATCTACAACTGGCTTATTGCATTAGGATTCCCTGAGGGTTATCAGCAGTATGTCAATTTTATTGACAGCAATCAATATGCTAATCTTGGAGAACTTGCAAAGAACTACTCTGACGCAAGTTTGGTTATCTTAGGCGCAAATAATTTGCAAGTGCAAACAATCACATTCCACGATTTATTTCCTGTAAGTATTGACTCTTTGTCATTCATGTCAACTAATCAAGACGTGCAGTATCTCGTTGGCAATGCAACATTCCGTTACGGTTATTATACGTTCGCACAATCTTAATTGACAATATTGTAAAATCGTAGTATAATGTAGCTACGATAACTTGAGGTATATTATGACACTTGAAGAACTACAAACTCTGTGGGACACCGATTGCGAGATAGACGATAACTATCTTGGTGAGAATTCTACAGCAACCCCCAAACTCCACGCCAAATACGTTAGACATCTGGTCAACGTGAAACTCAAACACACTAAGTTGAGTTCAGATTATAACATCCTACGTAAGAATAAATTTCGCTACTATCGTGGAGAACTATCACGTGATGAGTTGACTGATCTTGGATGGCCACAGTGGCAAGGCGTAAAGCCATTGAAGAATGAGATGGATGAATTTCTCACTGGCGACAACGATCTAAATACAATGAAGGTGAAGATTGAATATCTTGAAACCATGATTTATTTTCTCGAGTCTGTACTACAACAGATCAAAGCACGTGATTGGCAAATCAAGACTGCTGTAGAATGGAAGAGGTTTTTAGCAGGAATGTAATGGTAACTATTGAAAAACTTGATGAAGTATATGTTAGAGTTTTCTCCGATCCAAGTATCGAACAAGAACTATCTGACTTCTTCACATATGAATATCCAGGCGCTAGGTTTACACCACAGTATAGAGCGAGATTGTGGGATGGTAAGGTTCGCCTGTATGATCAAGTAAGAAAGACATTATATCTTGGGTTAGCTGGTTACGTTGAAGAATTCTGTCAACGAAATAATTATCCAGTCACTAATAACATCCCAATAAGAAAAACACAAATAGGCGCTGAGTCCGTAGAGACTTACGTTAAAGCGTTAGATCTTCCAGAGAAGATCGAGATTCGTGATTATCAAATAGAAGCAATAACAACTGCTCTCGACAAAGAAAGAACTCTGCTTCTTTCACCTACCGCATCTGGTAAATCGTTCATCATCTATTCTGTCCTTCGCTGGCATGTTATGGCTCAGCGCAAGTGTATTATCATCGTACCTACTACTTCTCTCGTTGAGCAATTATACTCTGACTTCGAAGACTACTCAAGCGTAAATGGTTGGAGCGTAAAAGATAATTGCCAGAAACTGTATAGTGGTTTCACCAAAGACTTCACTAAAAATGTTTTGATTACAACATGGCAATCTGTTTACTTACAACCTAAGGCTTGGTTTAAACAATTCAATGTTATCTTCGGTGACGAGGCTCACCAATTTAAAGCGAAGTCTTTGACCACTGTTATGGAAAGAATGGATAACATCCGTTATCGCATCGGAACTACAGGAACTCTTGATAATAAGAAAGTTCATAAGTTAGTTCTTGAGGGTATGTTCGGTCCAGTTCATAGAGTTACCACGACTAAAGCGTTGATGGATAATCAGAAGCTGGCTAAACTAAATATCACGTGTGTGGTTCTAAAGTATAAAGAAGAAACTCGTAAAACAAGAAAGAACAACACTTATCAGGAAGAAATGGATTGGATCGTCAGTTGCCCAGAGAGAAACAAGTTTATCCGCAACTTAGCAATCAAGTCTACTGGTAATACCCTTGTTCTTTTCCAATATGTTGAAAAACATGGAAAGGTGTTGTATGACCTTATTCAACAAAAAGCGCACGACACGAGAAAAGTATTTTTCGTCTATGGGGGAACTGAGACCAGCGATCGTGAGGCAATTAGGCATATCACAGAGGGAGAGTCGGATGCTATCATTATTGCATCGTATGGGACTTTTTCCACTGGTATTAATATACCTTCGATTGAGAATGTTATTTTTGCGTCGCCATCGAAAAGTAAAATCCGTAATCTACAAAGCATAGGTAGAGGTCTTCGTTTGAAGAACGGTAAGAGTGAGTGCAATCTTTATGATCTTGCTGATGACTTACATTGGAAGTCTTGGAAGAATCATACACTAAATCATGCTGCAGAAAGATATAAGACTTACGCAGAAGAGCAATTTGATATTAAACTTGTAGAGGTAGAACTGTGCTAACAGGCAACGAACATTATGTTATTGTGAAACTTATTACTGGTGAACAAGTTATGGCTGTATTAGAGCACGAAACGCAAGATAGCGTTATCATCAACTATCCAATGTTGTTGAGACTGTTCCCAATCATAAATGAACAATCTAGTCATGAGCATGTAACTGCAACACCATACTGCAAATTTGCAGCAGACTCCAGTCTAACAATCTTCAAACAGAACATTATTTTCATTAAGAAGTTGCACCACATACTAATCCCACATTATATGCATTTGGTCAATGAAGCCGAGAACCAAGTTTTGGTGCGTAAAGACTCCGAGGGAAATGTCTCTCGTACAGAGGAACTGAATTGGGATGATGAGACGTTAGAAGAAATTGAGCAACTCTCCGACGATGAGATAAAGAAACGTATCGCCATGTTGGAAGCAATTGCAGGTCTAAAGACCAAGGAAGAGAAGGAAGAGGAAGAAGCAAACTACCGTTACTTTATCCAAGGAAACGATACAAGTCATTAAACTCTTTTTCGATCAACCCTAACACTGTTAGTATACCTGTTTTCAAAATAAATTTCAAATATATTTTTATTGCACAAATAAACTTTACTATTAACCCTGTTTGCGGTAGAATTATTACAGTGTGAAAAACAACTATAAAGGGTTCAAATGTGGCAGAGTACGTAAACAACAAAGATTTTTTAGCAGCTATTATTGAATATAAAGCTGACTGTAAGAAGGCTGCGGAGGAGGGTCGAGAAAAACCTGTTATCCCCAGATACCTTGGCGAGTGCATTCTTAAAATTGCAACACACCTTTCTTACAAACCTAACTTCATCAACTACTCATATCGTGATGATATGATTCTCGACGGTATTGAAAATTGCATTAATTACTTTGACAATTTCGATCCAGACAAATCCAAGAATCCCTTTGCATATTTCACACAAATTATTTACTTCGCATTCCTTCGAAGAATTGGCAAAGAAAAGAAACACTCGTATATCAAGAACAAGCTAATTCAAGATATGCCCTTTGATATGTTTGACTTGCAGGATCAAGATGACGATGGTCATTTTAAAAATGCCTACATGGACTTCATGCAAGCGAATAGCACTTTCGATACTTCTTTCATTGATAAGAAAAAAGAAAAGAAGAAAAAGAAAGAGCAACAAACTCTAGATGATTTTATTGAAAGCGATATACATGAGCAACCACCAATCGATCCACAGTCTTCTGACTAGTTTAGCTAATGGAACTTATCGCCCAGTAAGAGCATCGAGAGTAGTAAGATCCTCTAGAGCAATTCGAGCAAGACGTAGATCCAACAGAACCATTAAAAAGTTTGCGTGGGATGCAACAGATAATAAATTTCAATTGAACAAGATTATGAACGAACAAACTGACAACAATATTTTCCTTGGCGTTTCAGACTTTGATGATTTGATCATCTCAGCAATTTTACAGAAACGTGTTGAGGCTGGACTAACTACTGTTCATCGTGAGACCACTGTTCTCTGCAACAGAGAACGCTGGGCAGCATGGGCTGAAGAATCATTCAATAATGATGAATACCTGTTCACGCAAGGTAACTCGTCAAATGGTTTCATGATCCAAAAAGAAACCAACAACTACATCAAATATGATGTAAACAGCAACTCCACCACAGTTCGTGCATTCGGAGATATTCAATTCACTGAATCCATCATCAACAAAGTTGAAGAGAAGTTTTCAATCGTAACCTCTTACATCGAGTGGGTTTATTCCAGCGATGGTGGTTCTGTCAACGTACCTTTGAATCGTGATCGTCTACCTATCGCAGAGATGTATCCGTTTCTCAAAGGCGAGACTCTTGAGTCTTACTACGAACGATACATGGAATCTTCAGCAAACATTCTGTTGTTGATTGGACCTCCTGGAACTGGTAAGACCACTTTCATTCGTGGTCTGCTTGCACACACCAATTCATCCGCAATCGTTTCATACGATGCAAACATTCTTGATAAAGATGGCTTCTTCGCTCGCTTTATTGAAGATGATGCCAGCGTGATGGTTCTGGAAGATAGCGATGCTTTCTTGAAGTCTCGCAGTGATGGTAACACAATGATGCACCGATTCCTAAACGTAGGTGATGGTCTTGTGACTACCAAAGGTAAGAAGATGATCTTCTCTACCAACCTTCCAAGCATTCGTGATATCGACTCTGCTTTGATTCGTCCAGGTCGTTGTTTTGATATCATTGAATTCAAACCACTGTCATTGTTTGATGCCCAGAAACTGGCTGATAAACTTGATGGTGCTGAAGTGCCAAATGTTCAAGCAGGAAATGTTGTTGAATTTTCTATCGCTGAAATCTTTAACACTCAGACAAATACGAAACCTACTTCTAGGAAAATGGGTTTTGTATGATAGCCGTTCGTGTCACATTTCTAGACGGACAAGTTTCTGACTTAGACTTTGAAGACATAGATAAAGTTACAGACTTTATTAGAGAACATAACGAAACTGTTACAATATTGGAGATAGATATTGAAAGTAGCAATCATAACCGACCAGCATTTTGGCGCACGTAATGACAGCGTGGCATTCTTAGACTTCTATCAGAAATTCTATGATAACACGTTCTTTCCTACGCTCGATGAAAACAACATCACTACTGTGCTTATTCTCGGTGATACTTTCGATAGGCGTAAGTATGTGAACTTCTATTCCTTACAACGTGCTAAGGAAATGTTCTTTGATAAGTTAGCTAATCGTGGTATCACTGTTCACATGTTGGCAGGTAACCACGATACTTACTACAAGAACACCAACGATGTTAACTCACCAGATTTACTTCTGCGTGAGTACAACAACATCAACGTGATTGATCACCCAGCCACAATCTATGTTGATGACACTCCCATCTGTATGATGCCTTGGATTTGTCCAGAGAACTATCAAGACTCACTTGATACTATCACAGACACCAAAGCTGAAATTTGTATGGGGCATTTTGAAATCGCTGGCTTCTCAATGTATAGAGGAATGGAAAGTCATGAAGGTTTCAGCAAAGACACTTTTAGTAAGTTTGATCTCGTTTTTAGTGGGCACTATCACCACCGCAGTGATGATGGTCACATTTATTACCTCGGCAATCCCTACGAACTTACTTGGCAAGATTTCAACGATACGAGGGGATTCCATCTGTTTGACACAGGAGAAAGACGACTTCAATTCGTACCAAATCCTTATACAATGTTTGCGAGAATCGAATATAACGATAAAGATTCCGAGCCGATCGAACTCGACTCTCTAGACCTCAAAGACAAATATGTCAAGTTAGTAGTAGTCAACAAAACTGATTATTATAAGTTTGACAAATTTATTCAGAAGTTGTATAATAAAGGTTCGCACGAAATAAAAATCGTGGAAGATATGTCTGAATTTGAAGATGGTGAAGTTGGTGAAGAGATCAACCTCGAAGATACTTTGAATGTTCTTTCCAATTATATTGATTCTGTTCAGACTGATGTTAACAAAGATAACATCAAAACATTTATGAAGTCTCTTTACACTGAGGCAGTAAATATAGAGGTAGTATGATGCAACAACTTGAGATTCAGTATTTCTTTCCGCTGACTGAACAGATTCAACTTGACTTAGATTTTACACCATGTGAAGAATATTCTAAGAAGCGACAAGAAGAATACATGAAGAACTCTGTCACTATATCAGCAGGGCAGGCATTGTGGGCATTTAATGGTGGAACAGTTACTCTTTCCAACAACTTGGGTAACCCATCTTTTACTATTAATGTTGACCAAACCCCAATTACTATTGTGTCTAAAAAGAAACCTAATTTTGTTAAGAAGTTTATCTACAAAACATTAGGTATGAAATGGAAGAGTGAATGATTGTTTTCAAAAGTATAGAGTGGGCTAACTTTCTGTCCACAGGCAACTCAGCAAATAAAGTTTTACTAGACAAGTCTCCCACTACTCTTATCATCGGTAAGAATGGTGAGGGTAAGTCCACGATCCTTGATGCACTCTGCTTTTCGCTGTTCGGTAAACCTTTCCGTAACATCAATAAGAACCAGTTGATTAACAGCATCAATGGAAAGAAATGTCTAGTCACCATCGAGTTTGATATTGGAAGAAAGTCTTACAAGATTATCCGTGGTATCAAACCAAACATCTTTGAGATTTGGTGCGATGGTGAACTGATGAATCAGGATGCCGCATCAAGAGACTATCAGAAGGTTCTTGAGCAACAAATCCTACGTCTGAACTACAAGACATTCACGCAAGTTGTTATTCTTGGTTCAGCATCGTTCGTTCCTTTTATGCAGTTACCACCTGGACAGCGTAGAGAAGTTATTGAGGACATTCTTGATATCAAGATTTTCTCTACGATGAACCAAATTTTAAAAGAGAAAGCGCAGGAGACTAAAGATGCCATTATCAGAACAGAGAATGAAATCAAGAGCGCAAAAGATAAGGTTGAGTCTCAGCAAGCCATCATCAAGACAATTACTGAAGCGAAAGCCACAGCTATCGAAAGCATTCAAGCAAAGATCGCTGCTAACAATGCTGAGATTTTACAGACAGAGAGCGAGATTGAGCAAATCGTTTCGGAGATCAACGCACTTAAAACAAGCATCAAAGATAAAGACACTATTACTGGAGATATCGAGAAAGCCAAGTCTCTCAAATCCAAGTTACTCCAGAAAGTTGAAACTTGTGAACACCACACAGAGTTTTTTAGCGAACATGATGTATGTCCAAGCTGTAACCAAGATATCGCTGAGCAATACAAAGAGAACATTATCAAAGATCTTAATGAGAAAATGTTGGACAACAACACAAAGATTGGTGAACTCGAATCTATACTCACATCGCTTAATGAAAAACTCACTCGCATTAACGAAGTGGTTGAGCAAATTACCGACAAGAACATTGAGTTATCTACAAGAAACAGTACAATCACCTTACTCAACAAACAGACGAAAGGTCTTGAAGCTGAAACCCAAAGCGTTGAATCTGACACAACTAACATCGATGAAGAGAAGACTAAACTGAAAGAACTTGCTCAAGAAGCAATGGAGAACATCAAGATTAAGAACTCTTTATTAAACCAGCGCCAGCTAGAAGAAGTTGCCAGTTTATTGTTAAAGGATACAGGTATCAAGACAGCAATCATTCGTGAATACCTGCCTGTTATGAATAAGTTGATTAACAAATATCTTCAAGCAATGGATGCTTACATTCACTTTGAGTTAGATGAGTCTTTCAATGAGATTGTAAAATCACGTTATCGTGATGACTTCACTTACGCAAGTTTCTCTGAAGGTGAGAAGATGCGTATCGACTTGTCTATCCTGTTTACTTGGCGACAAATTGCTAAGATGAAGAACTCAGTAAACACCAACCTGTTGTTGCTTGATGAAATTTTTGATTCGTCACTTGACACTGCAGGAACAGACTACTTCCTAAACCTGATGAATCAGTTTGGAGATAAGTCGAACATTTTTGTTATCAGTCACAAAGGCGACCAGCTGTTTGATAAGTTTAGGTCAGTCATCAAATTCGAGAAGCGCAACGACTTCTCCGTCATAGTGTAAACCGAAAGGTTTACATTCAGAATAACCCTACGCTCTGTAGGGTTATTTTTTCCTTTAAAATCAACGACTTAGCATACCCCTTTACAATAATTCAGGTTTAGTGTATAATTTAGTCCTGGAAAGTTGAAAAGGATTATATTATGTGGGATGAATTCACTGACACCGAACTCTATAGCCTGTGCTTTGAGTATGGAATTGAATGCGAATGCGTTATGTTGGGCTCACGTTTGATTAACCGAGCCGACGTTGAAATGTATCTGACTGAGTTTGAACACAACTTGGCATACGGAGAATAATTATGCAACAAAAATTGAATGCTTCAGACTTGTCAGCCAAGTTGTTGGCTAACGAAAATATCAGTGTGCGTCGTGCTCGGGCACGCACCGCATCCTTTGATATCAAATCCCGTGTGTTGACTTTGCCTATGTGGAAAGATATGACACCCGAGATCGAGGGTATGCTCAATGGTCACGAAGTTGGTCACGCACTTTTCACAACCGAAGAATATATGGAGCCATTGGCTGATAACCGCAACCTGCAAGGTTATCTGAACGTGCTCGAAGACATTCGTGTCGAAAAGTTGATGAAGCGTAGGTATCCAGGCATCCGTAAAACGATGAATGAAGGTTACAAGCAACTGAACGATCGTGACTTCTTTGGTGTCAAACAAACTGATGTTGACGCACTAAACCTTATTGATCGAATCAACCTTTATTACAAAGTTGGTCTGAGTGCTGGTGTTAAGTTTTCTATTCAAGAAAAGTTGTTCGTGGCTCGTGCTGAGAACACAGAACGTGTCGAAGAAGTAGTTGCTCTTGCTAAAGAAATTTATGACTACTCTAAAACTAATGCCGAAGAACGCATGCGTGAGGCACTTCAGAATGGCGACTCTTTGGTTGAAGACGACGAAGATATCTTTGACGCTGATGACCTAGACGAAATTGATGAAGACTTTGATGTATTCAACGATAGCGAAACTGAAGACTCTGACGCTGATGTTGAGGAAGACGACAAAGCAAAAGAGACCAAGAAAATGCGTGGTCGTGGTGAAAAGAAAGAAGAAAAAACCGAAGAACAAGTTGAGAAAGAACTTGAGTCTAAGACTGATGCTGCCTTTAGCCAGAAACTAGAAGAGTTGGCTGATGACAAAACTCAATACAACTACTACACCATTGATGAGGACTTCGTCCACAACCCGATTGTTGGTTACAAAACGATTCTAGAAGAAACTAAAGAATCTGAGGAAACTCACACTGAGAAAAATCGTCAAGAGTATGATGCATTCAAACTTGATTCTACACGTGTGGTGAATTACCTCATCAAAGAATTTGAGATGAAGAAGTCTGCTACAATGTTCAAACGTGCTCAGCAAGCGAAGAGTGGTTCTTTGGACATGGGTAAGGTTTGGGCTTACAAACTGAATGACGATTTGTTCAAACGTGTTACTACTTTCCCGAAGGGTAAGAATCACGGTATGGTGTTCTTGCTTGACTGGTCTGGTTCTATGGACTACTACTTGGAAGATACGCTGAAGCAGGTTATCAACCTTGCTATGTTCTGCCAACGTGCTCAGATCCCTTACCATGTGTTTGCATTTACTACTCAGTACGATAGAGACGAATTGTCAGAAAGACAAGTACAAGCTAACTATCGTCAAAAGTATATGAACAAAGTCGAAAACGATAAGTTGAGTAACGCTGGTACTAACTTTATGTTGTTGGAATTCTTCAATAACAAAATGAGCACTAGTGAATTTAACACTATGGTTCGTCGTGTGTTAGCGTACAATTCAATCAGACAATCTAAGAATGGTTCTTACAGTACTGGTGGCACGCCACTAAATGAATCTCTGTCTTATATGCTGAAATTCATTCCTGAGTTTGTTAAGAAAAATTCTATTGAGAAAATGTCATTCATCACCCTTACTGATGGTGAAGGTGGTCAACTGTACCCAAGTCAAGGTAACTTGCGTAGTACTGGCTATGACTCTGAATATAAAAGTATCAAACACAAACACTTTATCAGCGATCCTGTGACTAAGAAAACGTATGAGATTAGCCAGAATGGTAGCACTCATACCGAAGCGATTCTCCGTATGATCAAAGATCGTTATGGCGTCAACTCGGTGGGTTTCTTTATCTGCTCTAACAGTCGTCGTGTGTTGCATCAAGCTATCACTGCGAACTTGCCAGCATTTAATGGTGACACGTATAACATGATTGAAAAGATGCGCAGAGAGTTTCGTGATAATGGCTTTGCTTCTCTGAAGAATAGTGGTCGTGATGATCTGTTTATTGTTCCTATCAATAAACTTGCTATCGAACAAGATGAGATGAAAGTTAAAGAGGATCAATCTGCAAAACAGATCGCTCGGAACTTCAGTAAGGTTATGGGTGGTCGTCGCACCAGCCGTGTTTTGCTGAACAAATTTATCGACTACGTAGCCTAAAAACTACCCTGAAATAACCCTGCAGGCTGTAGGGTTTTGCAAACCCTCTGGAATAGAGGATCTCCAGGGGGTTTACAATAATTCAGGTTTGGAGTATAATAACTCTAAGTTAGTCGAAAAAGGAACTTGTTATGAAGTACGCTGATGTTACCTTGGTTCTTGATGGTGTGAAAGTCACTATCTGTGAATACCGAAAACCTAAAAAGTCTGAAAAGACTTGGAAGTCTGAAGTGGGGCATACGTTTAACTACGTTGGTCTACCTGGTCGTGGTCTCCGTAAAGGTAACTCGACTAAAGTGAATCGGTTCTGAATTTTTATTTTGTTATGAAGAAAGTGAGTTTGTGATGGCTAAAATTACTGAAGCCCAAAAGGCATTTTTTGAAGAGAAACTCTTTGAGATGTTTCCTGACGTGCAGTCTGATCGTCTTGTGAGTCGCAAGCAACTGCTTGAGGTTCGTGAGAAATATAATATCGACTATCACCCTTTGTGGTTGATGCAAGATGTTCGTGCTCGTGGTTTGTATGCGATTGAAGGTAACGCTGTTAAGAAAGTCGATACTCCAGTTGCTGTTGTAAAAGAAAGTGTTAGTATGACTATTGACTTCAGCAATGTGGATTCGCTCATTCCAGCTAAGGATCCAAATTTTGTTCCATTCGGTAACTACGCTGATTTGGAAAACATTATCAAAGCAAAGATTTTCTATCCTGCTTATGTTAGTGGTCCAACTGGTAATGGTAAGTCAACGATGATTGAACAGATTTGTGCTAAACACAAACGTCCTCTGATTCGTGTTAACTTGAACTTGATGACTGACGAAGAACAACTTATCGGCTCCAAAACCTTGGAGGATGGTAACGTGCAAATTGTTGAGGGTCCAGTACTGATTGCAATGCGTGCTGGTACCACGCTGTTGCTTGACGAAATTGACGCTGGTGGCGCTAACACCTTGCTGTGCTTGCAGCCGATTCTTGAGGGTAAACCTTATTACTTCAAACTCAAGAATGAGATGATTACCCCTGCTGCTGGTTTCAACGTGATTGCAACTGCAAACACTAAGGGTAAGGGTAGTGATGATGGTCGTTACATCGGTACCAACGTGCTGAACGAAGCATTCTTGGAACGATTCGCTGTTACCTTTGATCAGGAATATCCTAATGCAAAGGTAGAACTGAAGATTATTCAGAATCTGATGGACTCGTATGGTTGCTCCAATATCGAGTTTTCAGAGAACCTTGTAAAGTGGGCTGAAGCAATTCGTCGCACTTTCGAGGATGGTGGTGTGGACGAAACGATTACGACTCGTCGTATGACTCACATTGTCCGTGCCTTTGCAATCTTCAAGAACGAAAAGAAAGCAGTAGAACTTTGCTGCAATCGTTTCGATGTCGCAACGAAGACTGCATTCTTGGATCTCTTCGAGAAAGTTTGTGCTCCAGCTGTAGAAGTGGTTACCCCTGCTCCTGAAGTTGCAGTGCAACAAACTGAAGAAATCCCATTTTGATTTGACATTTAACTTGTTTAAGTGTATAATTAGTTCTTAACTTTGAGAGGAAATTTATTATGAAAACTTTTGCTGATCTTTCGAAAGCCCAAAAAGCATTCTGTGTCCGTATCCTTGACGTATGCCCTGAGTATGCGTCTGAGAAAAATCTGACGTGGAAGCAATTGCTGGCTGGTTATTTTCTGCTGAAAGAGCAACGTGATTCTACTGGTGAGAAGTTGGGTTTCCCGATGTGGCTCCAGAAGACTCAGATCGTTGGTCGTGGTACTTACCAAATGCCTTGGCCATCTGCCAAAGAATTGGCTGAGTACAACGCTACCAAGAATGCTCCGAAGGCTGTGAAGCAACCGAAAGTTAAGGCGAGCAAGGCTGCAACTGCTAAAGCTGCTGCTAAAACTCGCCTTGAGAAAATTGTTGAGACTTCGCCTGTCCACGATCAGGACGTTGAAGACTTTAACAAGATTCTCGCAGAAAACGGTATTCAAGTATAACCTTTCTGTGTGGGTAGGGGTTTTGCCATCGCCCCTCCCACTTTTTTATAGATGGTTTTCAATATGGAGATATTATATGTCACGTCAAGCAAAGCTGCTTAACTATCTGGAATCTGGTGCTCAAGTCACCGCTAAACAGATCTCTGGTTCTTTTGGTTTGAAAAACCCTCATCGTGCTATCCACTCACTGCGTGAGCAAGGTAATTGCATTTATTCAAACACTGCTAAGTTGTCTGATGGTACTGTTACTACTAAGTACCGTATCGGCAAACCAAGCAAACGTATGGTTCGTGTCGCTAATGCTGTATTGGGTGCTGATGCATTCACTCGTGCTTAATTAGTGGTTTATAAATGGACATTTCTTCGGGAGTGTCCATTTGTGATTTTCATTGGAGATAAGTATGGTGACACCTGAACAAGTAAAAGCATCCCAACTAGCTACAACTGGTGGTAGAAAATTTGATGGTGGTAAACTACAGTATGGTTTACTTCCACCCTTGGCACTGGCAGAGACCGTAAAGGTTCTGACTTTTGGCGCAGAGAAATACGAACCAGACAATTGGAAACAAGTGCCCGATTCCAAGCGTCGTTATTTTGATGCCCTTCAACGACACCTGTGGGCATACAAAGCAGGTGAAGAGATGGATCCAGAATCTGGTATCCACCATCTGGCGCATGCAATGTGTTGCCTGATGTTTCTTTATGAACATGATGTGAAATACTCGAAGGAATAATTATGATGTTTGGTATTGATAGACTTACCTTTTCAAATTTGAAAGTTGAACTGGAAGAGTTGAAGCGAGAAAATAAAGATCTCAAATATGCAAATGATGTATACAGGAAACGTCTTGAGTCAGAAATGTCTAAAGCATCATTCTCTATTGATTGGGATACAATGAAAGCGTTCTCAATTGAACGTATGTGGGAAAATGGTTTGCCCAAAACCATCATTGGATATATGTTGTCAGAACCAATGGTAACTACTTCTGGTGAGGGTGTCGAGCGTGTGACTGAGAAAGAAATTGTTCGTGAATGGTCGTTGTATTGTTCCGCAGAAAAACATGAGGAGTTGGTTGCCGAATTCAACAAGTACAAAGGAAAGAAGAAATGATTAAAATTGTTTTAGCATTCTTAGTATCCTTTGCCATCTGTTGGTTTGGTATCAAAGGTTACAGAGAACTCACGCTAAAGGACAAGTGGAGTTTCGTCAAGATTACTGCGTATAGCATCTTGTGTGCTACATTGGCTATGGTTTTTCTCACAGTGTTTGTTGTTTTATTTTAAGGATTGATTATGAAAAAAGTTTTGAAGATTTCTGCTATCGTTGCAGCTATGGCACTGGCTACTGGTTGCACTCGCATTGAAACTGGTGAAGTGGGTGTCCGTGTTGGTTTTGATAAACAAGTCAAACCTGGAGAGTTGCTGCCTGGATCTTTTAACCAAGTGTTGATTGGTGACGTTCTGACATTCCCAGTGAAAGATGTCAACGTGAAATTGGATGACATGACCCCTGTCGCCAAGGATAACAGCACTATGAAAGACTTTGATGCTGTGGTGATTTATAACATCAATCAAACCCAAGTCGCTGAATTGTATAGCCAAAAGAGCCAAGCCTTTCACGCTAAACATAATGGCGACATCTATCTGATGTATAACTATATTGTTCAAGCTGCACGTAATGCTATCTACAAGGAAGCACGTAAGTACGAAGCACTGGATATGGCAGACAATCGTCAGCAAATGGAACAGGCTATCCGTGAACAAATTCAAAAGAGTCTTGCTGATGAGAAACTTGATGGTAGTCTAGTTATCGGACAGGTTCTAATTCGTAACATTGTTCCTGCTGATTCTGTTGTTGAATCTGCTAATGCTCTCGTTCGTGCTAAGAATGAATACAAGCAGAAAGAAGTTGAGGTTGCCACTGCTCGCAAAGAAGCAGAACGTATGGCTGCATTGGCTAATAACTCTGCCAGTTCTATCGCCTTTATGAATGCTCAAGCTGCACTGAACATCTCTGAGGGTATTAAGAATGGCAAGGTTCAGACTATTGTTGTTCCTAGCAACATGACTGGTCTGATGATTGGAAAATAAATGATAGACTGTTTGATCGCAGGAGATTCAATAGCAGTTGGTGTAGCTAACGTACGCAAAGAATGCGTCGCTTATGCTAAGGGTGGAATAAACTCGAAGCAGTGGTTGGATGCTAACATCAAAAACACACCACTGGTTGCCAAGCATGTTATTATTTCTCTTGGATCAAATGATGCATACGTAAAGAACACCGAAGAAGAACTTCGCACCATTCGTAAACTGACAGATGCTCAGAGAGTGTTTTGGGTAATGCCGAGCAACAAGTTTCCGAAAGCACAGGCAGCAGTCTGGAAGATTGCCAATGAATATCACGATACTGTTTTAAAAACAGAGAGGATGCAACCAGATAATGTGCACCCATCATTGGCTGGATACAAAGAAATTGCTAAAGCATCTGAATAAATTTTACATTTTTACCCACCAAGCGTATAATCATTTATACATAGTTATGATACTTTGAAGGAGAACATATGAAACTATCTAAAGAAACAGTTACCGTTATTAAGAACTTTGCTGGCATCAACAGCAATTTGCTTTTGAAACAAGGTAACAAACTCGCAACCATCTCTTCACAAAAGAACGTGATGGCTGACACTGTCGTTGGGGAAACTTTCCCTGCAGACTTTGGTATCTATGACCTGAATGAATTTTTGGGTGCGATGTCTCTGTTTGACGATCCCGAGTTGGAATTTAACGACAAGTACGTCACCATTAAGAGTGGTGGTCGCAGCATCAAATACTTCGCTGCAGCACCTGAAGTTTTGGTCGCACCGCAAAAAGCAATCACATTCCCAGCGCATGAGATTGAATTCAAACTGTCCAGCGATCAGTTGGACATGATCCGTAAGACTGCTGGCGTTCTTCGTTCTGAAGACTTGTCTATCGTTGGCGATGGTTCTTCTATCACTGCTGTTGTTGGTGACAAGAAGAACACCACGGCTAACGTGTTCCGTGAAGCTGTCGGTACTACCGATAAAACTTTCAAGATCAATTTGAAAGTTGAAAACCTGAAGATGCTTCCTGGCGATTATGACGTTAGCATTTCTTCTAAGAAAATCTCTCGTTTCAAAGGCACTGGCGATTTGGTTTATTACGTCGCAGTAGAAGCTGACTCAACCTTCGAAGGTTGATTATGAACAGGGTTGACTTGTTTGTCACACCAGTTTGGTCTTTCGATATTGATGATGTCGATACTGCCAGACTGGTTGATCATGCAAACTCCCTGTATGAAATTGACACAGCAAACCGAAACCCAAACAATTATATTGGTGAGGCTAGGTCTGCTGGTCTAAAGTGGATTAGCTACTTACTGTCTAAAGCGCAGATTAAATCTAATTCTGCATTAGAAAAGATTGTTGCGCTTGCTACAGAAAATGCCAGCCAATGCATTCGAGAACTTGGAGCTAAAGAATCTTGTAGCTTAGTTTTGAATGGCTGCTGGTATAACATTAATGGACCAGACGATGTCGTGTTCTCACATGTGCATCCTGGCACCACGATTGTAGCTGTATATTATTTTAAGGTTCCACCTGATTCTGGTAACATTGTTTTCCAGCATGGCGATAATACAAGATGCTGGAACTATGCCCCAAAATACTTTGTTGATCGTAACAGGTTCACTGAGGTATTCCATCAAATTGATGCTAAAGAAAATTTGATGTTGATTTTCCCAGGGAGCTTGATGCATTTTGTCACAAAGAATCTGTCTCAGGAAGATAGAATGTGTATGACTTTTAATTTTGCAATTAAAGACACTACCACATTGTTCCCAAATAATAAGAATTTTAATAAGACGTAAATTACTCGGAGTTATATTATGATTGAATCTCGTGATGAGCAGTTTCTGTGGGTCGAGAAGTATCGCCCACAGACTATTGATGAATGTGTTCTGCCTGAGTCTTTGAAGAACACATTTAAAGAGTATATCGCTAAAGGTGAGTTGCCTACATTTCTGTTTTGCGGAACAGCTGGTGTAGGTAAGACTACTGTTGCTAAAGCACTATGTAACGAAGTTGGTGCTGACTACATTATGATTAACGGATCGGACGAAGGTCGTCACATCGACACTCTTCGAACTACCGTAAAGAACTTTGCTTCTACTGTTTCTCTAAGTGATGCTCCAAAGATCATCATTATTGATGAGGCAGATTATATGAATGCTGATTCTGTGCAACCAGCGTTGCGTTCTATGATTGAGCAGTTCTCCAATAACTGTCGTTTTATCTTTACTTGTAACTTCAAGAATCGAATCATTGAGCCTCTGCATAGCCGATGCGCTGTTGTAGAGTTTAAGATTGATACTAAAGACAAGCAGGAAATTGCTGGTACGTTTATGAAACGTGCTATGCAAATTCTCAAGAACGAAAATGTTGAGTTTGATCCCAAGGTAGTTTCAGAACTCATCATCAAACACTTCCCTGACTATCGTCGTGTTCTGAACGAACTGCAGCGTTATTCTGTCTCGGGTAAGATTGATTCTGGCATTCTGGTTAACACCAGCCAAGAATCTTACAAGCAACTTGTACGTGACTTGAAGGAAAAGAACTTCAAGGAAGTGCGCTCATGGGTTGCTAAGAACTCAGAGTTGGGTACTGCTCCATTGTTCCGTGAGTTGTATGATAATGCAACTACAAATATGGAACCAGCAAGCATCCCTCAGATGGTTCTTATTCTTGCAGACTATCAATATAAAGCAGCATTCGTGGCTGACCAAGAGATAAATATCATGGCAGCTTTGACTGAGATTATGGCAAACTGCAAATTTAAGTGAGGGATGTATGGAACTATTAGACTTTATTGTCTTCATATTCTTCTTAGCAGTAGCTTGGTTAATGGGTGCAGTGGCTGGTTGGAATGCCAGAGAACGTCACGCTAAGCGAGTAGTACAACAGTATCTGTCTGAAGAAGAAAGTTTGGATGACGAACTTCAGGAAATGAAAAAGAAGTACCAGCCGATCAAGATTGAAAAGCATGATCATGGTTACTTCGTTTACTCGCTGCCAGAAAATACTTTTATTGCACAAGGTACTACACGTCAAGAACTTGAAGCAAATTTAGAGAAACGATTTCCAGGTAAGCGATATGCAGCTACACCAGAAAATTTGAAGGAAGTGGGGTTTGATGTATGATTAGTGATTACACTGAAGGTATGTTAAACGCCAGAGTATATAAAACCGCCAATGGTAGATACATGGTTGTTTTCTGGGATGGAAATACTCAAGAAGATTTTGCAAAATCTTACGACACACTTGAACATGCCGAAGACGCTGCAGAAGATTGGGTGCTTAAAAAATGAGCCCATTCGATTTTATTAATGCAATCAACGATACCAAGGAGAATCTATTTCAAGATCCACAGGCTAACAAAGACTACGAGCCTTGGATGGTGAATAAAGGTTTATCTCAGTTCCCAGACACTGTGATGTATGCGAACGAAATGAATCGTCATTATTCTATACCTAAAGAGTGGCAATTTTTCTTTTTGCTAAATAGTATACCACGTAAGAAAAGATTCAGTAAATGGGCTAAGAAAGATGCTAAGACTGACTCATTATCTTTTGTGATGGAATACTATGGTTATTCTATGGAGAAGGCAAAACAGGCACTAGGCGTTTTGTCTGATGTCCAGCTTGACCTGATAAAAGAAAAACTATATAAAGGTGGAAAATGATGAGCGTTGAAATGATTTACTACGACTGGACACCAGAGTCCATGCTTGAAGTGACACTACCAGAACCAGATAACTTTCTGAAGGTTCGTGAGACACTTACTCGCATCGGAATCGCTTCCAGAAAAGAAAAGAAACTTTACCAATCTTGCCATATTTTACATAAGCAAGGTAGGTACTTTATCGTTCACTTCAAAGAACTATTTGCTTTGGACGGTAAAGAATCGAATATCACTTCTGGTGATATTGAGAGACGCAATGCAATCGCTGCATTGTTGCAAGACTGGGAACTCTTGAAGATTCTGGTTGCAACAAAAGCAGAACAGAAAGCATCGCTATCTCAAATTAAAGTGGTTTCCTACAAAGAGAAAGACCAGTGGGAACTTGTACCTAAATATAATATCGGGAAAAAACGAAATGATTAAACTTGAATTGACTATTGATGAAGTAAATATGATTCTTCGTACTTTGGGTAAGCATCCTTTTGAAGAAGTTGTTGCTTTGGTAAGTAAGATTAAACAACAAGGCGATCCACAAGTCGATGAACTTGTGAAAGCTGCGCAGGCTGCTCAAGCAGAACAACCTGCTGCCTAAATAAATTTGCATCCCTCGGGATGGGAACGTAAAGACTCTACTACCTTAGGAGCGTCTTAAGGCTGGCACTACGATAAGGTGTCCCTGTACTACAGTAAGCAGGATCGATATGCCTTCGGGGTATCATTACAATTTAACTAACTCGCTTAATAGGAGAAAACTATGAATAAACAATTCATTCCTGCATTCTTTTCACAAGATGCATTCAAAGACCTTGACAAATTCTTTGTTGGTTTTGACGACCAATTCAAACGCATGCAAACACTGCATGATGATTTGACAAAGAACATTCCCAACTATCCTCCCTTCAACATCCGTAAGACTGGTGATACTACTTACACGATCGAGATCGCTGTAGCAGGTTTCGCACAAAACGAAATCGACATCGAGATTGATGGTGGTAAACTTGTCGTTAAGGGTAATGTCCAAAACGCAGCTGACGATAACGACTACCTGTTCAAAGGTATCGCTACTCGTGCGTTCACTCGTACTTTCGCTGTCGATGACAAGATCGAAGTTAAAGACGCTGAACTTTTCAATGGTATGCTTAAGATTGTTCTTGAGCGTCTAATCCCAGAAGAAAAGAAAGCAAAGAAAGTCCCAGTGAAGACTAAGGGAAGCAAGCAATTTTTACAGGAGGATGGCTATGATGAAGCTGCTGAACGCCTGTAAAGAAATTATTCTTGGCATCTCTGAGGGCATCCAGAAATACAAAACCTACAAGGTAGGTAAAGTAAAATGATGAACTTGCTCAAAAAACTGTCCAAGTTATTTGAGCAAAAATCCCAACTTGAGTTGTATATACTTTCTAAGAATCCACAATCTGCAGCAGATGTAGAACACTGGTCTAGAAATTATTCTCAAAGAAGGGGTTATACATTATGAACAACTGGATTCCAATGACGGACGAAGACTGGGATTGGGTAAACGGCAAAGTGCCACCAAATCCACATAACAAAACAAAGTGAGACCATATGTCTATAACATTAGAAAATCTTGAGGGTGCATTGGCTGGCGAGTCAATGGCTCATATCAAGTATCGTTACTTCGCTAAGATCGCACGTGAAGAAGGTTTCGAGGAAGTTGCTCAACACTTTGAGCATACAGCTGACCAAGAAATCAAGCACGCATGGGGTCATCTAGAATTGCTAATCGGCAAGCCATCCACTAAGGAATGCTTGGAGAAAGCGATCGAAGGTGAGACCTATGAGTTTACTACAATGTATCCTCAGTTTGAACGCCAAGCAAAGATTGAACAAAACATTGAAGCTGTTAAAGAATTCAATGAGCAAGGACGTGAATCAAACGAACATGCTCAACAATTCAAAGCAGTTCTTGCAAAAGCAGAAAAGCGTTTTGCAGCTTTGAAGAAAGTTGAAGAGCGCCATGCTAATGCATATAAACAAGTTTTGGGAGGTCTATGATGGAACATGTATGTGTAGTTTGTGGTCACATCCACGATGAGGAAATTGAAGGTAAGTGGGAAGAACTTCCAGCTGACTTTCTATGCCCTGAGTGTGGTGTAGGCAAAGACGAATACGAAATTATTTAATCATACATTCGTTAGGGGGACTTCGGTTCCCCTAAATAGTTTGTATGAAATCAAAAATAACACACAACCTCGTATCCTTTCAAACGATCCGTCGTGGCGACTGGGTTATGAAAATCTCTGTCTTTAGAGCCAGAGATGTGTTAATCGTTGCACAGCATTATTATGACAATGCGAATGTTATTGTAAAACATTTTACAGATCATGAAGAAGCTGCCCAATTTATAGAATACTTAGCGGAGAGTGATATATGACAGTAAAAGTGATGAAGATGATTAGTGGTGAAGAAATTATTGCTGAGGTAACCAGCACAAGCGAGAAGGGTTACTTCGTTGAAAATCCTGCTGTGGTGATGATGCAGCAAAACGAACAAGGACAACTTGGTGTGGGCTTGATGCCTTACATGCCATACCTTACTGATAAAATCTACATTCATGCTCATGCGGTCGCAGCCGAAGGAAATCCTGAGGTTAAGATGGAAAATGAGTATAAACGTATCTTCGGTTCGGGCATCCAAATCGTAGGGGCTGGCGCCATGCCTAGCCTAAAAAACTAAACCAAAAGGTTTACATTCCTCTGGCTCCCCTCTGGGAGCCTTTTTTTTCCTTTAAAATCAACGACTTAGGATACCCCTACAGGGTGTAGGGTTATTAAAATAATACTTTACAATAAATTGGGTTTGGAGTATAATAACTCTAAGTTAGTCGAAAAGGAGATTGAAATGACTGAATTTGAAAAGAACTGCTACGGTATGTCCGCTAAAGATATCCGTGACCAGTATATGAATTCCTTGACTGCTCGCCTGAGTGGTTTGGAAATGGTTGCGATGGGTGTTCTCTCCGATGCTCAAGAACTCATGTCGTTCGGTCATGAACAAGCAACCGATCAAGCTCGAAAAAACATTAACATCGCAAAGTTTATTCTGTCTGAAATGATGGAAGCTAAAATGTCTGAAGTAGCTTAATTGAAAGGATCTATATTATGAACGTGCTCTACAAAACCCAAACCAAATCTGAAGTCCGTGCTGAGATGGACAAGCAACTGAAAAAGTTTCTGAAGGCTGGTGGCTCCATCGAGATTGTGAAGTCTCGCAAAGCACCCAAGCAGAAAATGACCTGTAAGAATTCCCGTGGGTTTACAACTGGCACCTCTGGCTTCGCTACAGGTATGCCCAGTAAAACAACCTTTTCCCTGTGAGATACTATGAATAAATTTGCAAAGATGAAACAGATTAATGAAAAACACAAAGAGATTCTCTTGATCACTCAAGAAGAATGTGCTGAGGTTACTCAGGCTATTAGTAAAGTATTTCGGTTCGGTATGGAAGATTCATACAAAGGGCAAACAAATCGTGAGCATCTTGAAGAAGAAGTCGGTGACCTGATGTGTATGATTGACCTTCTGATTGATTCTGGTATGCTCGATGAAGCAACTGTGATGGCTGCTAAGAATGAGAAGATGAATAAACTGATGACATGGTCTAGCATCTTTAAAGAAGCAGCATAATGGCTAACGTGCACTTTCAACGTAAGGCTGCTTCTGACGAACTTAGGGATACTTTGTTCTTCGCTACAGGTTCTCGTGTTGAGAAGCAACGAAACCCTGATGACGTCACTCTTACTGTTGAAAATTTTAAAGTCGTCATCAAACACTTTCGAATGATAACTGTGAATGGTGAGAAGTGCCGTTCTGTCCCCGAAGCAAAATTTGTTATACAGGAAATGATACAATGAACATTAATGGTTTTCTCGAGAGCCTTGCGGCAAACAATTCTCGCAACTTCAAAATCGATCAACTAAATGCGAACAGCGATAACGAAGTGTTGCGTGAGGTAGTCCGCTTGGCTCTCGATCCCTTTACGCAGTTCTATCAACGCAAGATTCCAAAGTATACTCCCAACACCAGCGATCATGCTGCTTCGCTGGCTTCTATGTTACCTGCACTCAAAGACTTATCTAATCGTGTAGTAACTGGTAATGCTGCGATTGATCGACTGACTGCTATTCTTGAGGCAGTTAACTCTAACGACGCTAAGGTTATCGAACGAATTATCGAAAAGGATTTGAAATGTGGAGCATCAGTGTCAACCGCAAACGCAGTGTGGACTGGTTTGGTGAGCGAATATCCCGTAATGTTGTGCAGCCAGTACGAGCAGAAACTGGTAGACAAGATAAAGTATCCAGCCTACGTCCAACTAAAAATGGATGGGATGCGGTTCAACGCTATCGTCAAAAATGGTAAGGTAGAATTCCGTAGCCGTAACGGTAAAGAGATTCAGTTGCTCGGTAACTTGGAACAAGAGTTCTTGTTTCTTGCTGATGGTGTTGATTGCGTCTTTGATGGTGAGTTGCTGGTAATGCTGGAAGGCGACCATCAGTTTGCGGATCGTCAGACTGGTAATGGTATTCTCAACAAAGCAAACAAGGGAACTATCTCTGCCAAAGAAGCATCGTTGGTTCACGCTACTGTGTGGGACTTGATTCCGTATGATCAATTTATTAGTGGTCGTTGCGCAACCCCCTACTCAACACGATTCTCTTCTCTGCAACAACTTGTAAAGAAACAGAAGGCTAGTGGTAAAAAGATTTGGCTCGTTTCTAGCGACATGGTTCAAACGCTAGATGAAGCGCAAGGTATCTTCCAAGAATATCTTGCTCAAGGACTTGAGGGTATCATCCTTAAAGATGGTAGTGGTGTTTGGGAAGATAAACGTGCAAAGCATCAGATCAAATTCAAAGGCGAACTAGAATGCGACCTGCGTATCGTTGGAGTACAGGCTGGTACTGGCAAGTATGAAGGTATGCTGGGTGCAATTATTTGCGAATCTGCTGATGGTGTTGTAAAGGTTTCGGTCGGCTCAGGTTTCAATGATGCTCATCGCAAGAATCTGATCACTGAAAAATTACTTGACAGAATTGTCGCAGTCAAGTATAATAGTCGTATCAAGAACAAATTGGGTGAGGAATCTTTGTTCCTTCCTATCTTTGTTGAACTTCGTGATGATAAAGATGTGGCTGACCACAGTAAGGACATCAAGTGATTAAAGAAATTGATGCGGATATCAGAAGCAAGGCTAGTCATATAACTGACTGGATTCCTGTTTCTGCAATCCCCAATGCTGCTCAAAAACATAACACAAGGTTGAAGACCAAAACTTGGTGGAACAATGTGTTCTCTCCTAAGCAGGTTGATAACCATCGTGGCATCTATCAAGTCTCTTTAACTAAACCGAAGCGAATTGTTGATAAAGATATTGGGTATGTTGGTAAGAGTGATTATGTGCCGTATCGTGCGTATAATCTAAAGTCCAGCACTATCTCCGAGAAGATTACCCATCACCAATGTGGTAGGTATTTGAGGTTTATGGGGCATGATGCAGATAATGTTTTTATTCGAGTCTTGTTCTTCGAAGACCTCAATCTCGATGTTATCGAAGATTGGATTCATACATCTATGCGACATGCTTACAGTTATGATAAAGGGTTTGCTTGGGCTGAAGCATCTGGTGGTCCAGCGTCATCAGTTATTCGTGCGTGTGATTCTATCGCTCGTGTTGAAAGCATTGCCCAACTTGAACAGATCCAGAAGTACATAGAACAGCGAAAGGCATTACTGTGATTCTTGAAACTATTATCCGTCAGAAACATTATTTTAACGAAACATCGAAGAAAGATCTTCAGGCTGTCCGTAATTTTTTTGAGAAACATAGTTGGGGTAATGATGGTTGTCCATTTATCCTTGAGTATCCATATCTGACTATTCCTGATATGATCAAAGATAAGTTGATTCACAAAGCATTGAATATTAAATTTGACAGACGTCATCATTGGAGTTCGAAATGAAAGTTGTTATTAATGCGTGTCATGGTGGTTTTGGTCTTTCTAAAGAAGCACAAGACCTGTACGCAAAACTAAAGGGTATTGAACTTGGAGAGTACAACAAGTCATATTTCTTTTATGATAATTTGTCTGTGCATGATATCCCTCGTGATGATCCTGCTCTGATTCAAGTTGTTGAGCAGTTAGGTGGAGAAGCAGCAAACAGATTTTCTGAACTCAAGATTGTTGAGATTCCTGATGATGTTGAATGGACTATCGCAGAGTACGATGGTCTTGAATGGGTGGCAGAAGCCCACCGAACTTGGAGTTAATTATGCGTAAAGAACTAGACGAAGCACTATGTGCAAAGTATCCGCTGGTCTTTAAAGATCGTCATGCGAATATGCAACACACAGCCATGTGCTGGGGTTTTGAATGTGGTGATGGTTGGTATAACATCATCGATGTTCTCTGCGGCAAGTTGTGCAGTGAATACTATTCAGCCAAAAGTCGCTACGAGTTTATCAAAGACAAAGTTGGGCAAAAGATGTATGGTGGTTCTGGTGATGTTATCACACAGGGCGAAATTGATCTGCGCAAACAAGTCATGGAAGAAGAAGCAAGCAAGGTTCCAGTTGCTTCTCAGGTAAAAGAAAAGTTTGGTGGTCTACGATTCTATGTTCAGGCTGCAACTGATAAACACTACAGCTATATCTCTTTCGCAGAGAGTATGAGTTATCGTACATGTGAAGAGTGTGGTGCTCCAGGTAAACGCTATACTGATGGTTGGCACAAAGTGCTTTGCGAAGTGCATGCAGACATGGATGGTCGTGAACAAGAAGTTGAAGATGAAGGAGATGAATAATGTTTTACGGTAGAGAATCAATCAGCGAGCGCATCGAATATATTCGTGGGCTGACGACTGGTGTAGTCACTATTCCTGCTCCATCCTATATTCATGGTAAAAACTGGACTGATGAGTTGCGTGAGAAAAATGGATACTCGAAACTCGAGGACGGATCTTGGGCAACTCTGATTGACTGTCAGGACTATCTGAATAAAATGGAAAAGGATATGCTTGAAGTATACGATAACTATCAAGATTCATTAAAGAAAAAAGATATCTTGATGTGGAAAAATCGTGAAATGGAATATGGTCTCCGTGTTGCTGGCAAAGCATTGGAGAAGTCACTTGCTATTACTAAGGAGATGATTGATGAGTAAGTATGTTTTGGTCGATACTATTTCGCAATATCGTATGCGTTATATCATTGAAGTGCCTGACAATCACGCTGATGTTACTGAGGAACAGTTTGGTTGTACTGCGATTCAGTGGGCAGAAGATAGCGTGACTCTGGAAGAAATGAAAGAGTTTTCTCAACACTGGTTGGGTGAAACTATTCTTAGCAGCCGTGAGATTGCTAAGGAAGAAATTATTCCAATGTGTGATACCGAAAATGAGTATTGCAAATCTTGGGATGATGAACAAAAGATGAAAGCGTTCGTGACTGAAGTTGGATATAAAAGGGATTGGTAATGTTTGTATTTGATATTGAAACTCTTGGGATTGAATCTACAACTGTTGTTATTTCAGCAGCACTGTTGTGGTTCAATCCTGAGGAACAACCTGACTACCAAAAGTTGTTGAACGATGCTTGCTTCGTCAAGCTGAATGCGAAAGATCAGATTGAAAGGTTCGGCAGGACTGTCAACAAAGATACTCTTGATTGGTGGAAAACGCAACATGAATATGTGCGTAAGGTTAGTTTCGATCCGAGTCCAAACGATCTTCTTGCTGAGGATGCTATCGAACAGCTGACTGATTATATGAATAAGTATCCTACACCTGCTAAACAAACTATGTGGGCACGTGGTTCTCTTGACCAAGTTGCAATAGACAGTCTGTGTATTAAAGTAGGCAAAAATCCAATTACCACGTATAATATGTGGAGGGATGTGAGAACAGCAGTAGACTGCTTCACTGGTTCTACTAATGGATACTGCGATGTTGCGCATCCTACATTCAAACGACACGAAGTTATTAAGCACCACCCAGTACATGACTGTGCGCTGGATGCGATGCAACTAATGTATGGAAAATAAGACTAATGATTATGGTGTTCCGTTGCATGCTTGTAATGGATATCGGCATGATGAGCATTGGTGGGTTTGGGCTAAGTGGCTCATAGATAATTGTGAGCGTCTTGGTTCTGATGGAATCAATGTATATTATAAGAGAAAAGAATAATGCAATTTTACACCCACGTCTTTCCCTTTGGTAACAAAATGTTTGTCCGAGGGTATGATAATGGACGACCCTTCAATCGTAAAATAGATTTCTTCCCAACCCTTTACTGTTCCTCTAAGAAGGAAAGTAATTGGCGCACACTCGATGGTCAGTGCGTTGATGAAGTCAAGCCTGGAACTGTTAAAGAGACACGTGAGTTCGTTAAGCAATACGAGAACGTGTCTGGTTTCAACATCTACGGTAACACCAATTATATCTGCCAATATCTTAGCGACACTTATGAGAGTGACATTCGCTGGGATATGGAACATATTAAAGTCTTCACCATCGACATTGAGACTGCAACTGAATCTGGTTTCCCTGACATCCGTTCGGCGAACGAAGAGGTTCTCCTAATCACTGTTAAAGATCTTCAATCTAAACGTGTAATCACTTTCGGTTCACGTGCGTTTGTTCACAATCGTGATGATGTCATTTACATGCACTGTAAAGACGAACAACATCTTCTGAAAGAGTTTATTATCTGGTGGTCGCAGAACTATCCAGATGTTGTCACAGGTTGGAACATTGGCTTCTTCGATATCCCATATTTGGTGAAACGCATTCAACGAGAGTTGGGTGAAACCATCGCTACGAAACTTTCGCCATGGGGTTATATCAACGAACGCAAGATCTTCATTCAAGGTAATGAAGAAATCTCTTTCGACATTCACGGTATCTCACAACTAGACTATCTTGACTTGTATAAGAAGTTCACTTATACCAAGCAAGAATCATATCGTCTCGATTACATCGCTGGCGAAGAACTAGGTGATGCGAAGAAAGAAAATCCTGGAGATACCTTCAAAGACTTCTATACCAACCACTGGCAACAGTTCGTTGAATATAACATTCACGACGTAGAGTTGGTTGACAAACTGGAAGACAAGATGCGACTGATTGAGTTGTGTCTGACCATGGCATATAACGCCAAGATTAACTACGAAGACGTGTTCTCTCAGGTTCGCATGTGGGATGCTATCATCTATAACCACCTGCGTAAGAAGAACATCGTTATTCCTATGAAGAGTGGCTCCAGCAAGAACGAACAATTTGAAGGTGCGTTTGTTAAAGACCCGATCATTGGTCAACACAAGTGGGTTGCTTCCTTCGACTTGAACAGTCTGTATCCTCACTTGATTATGCAGTATAACATTTCTCCAGAGACTTTGAACAGCGAAAAGATTTCTTGTACTGTCGATAAGTTGTTGAACCAAGAAGTTGACACATCATATGCTAAGCGCAGGGACTTGACTGTTACTGCGAATGGTTGGACATATCGCAAAGACATCAAAGGGTTTATGCCTGAGTTGATGGAAAAGATGTATGTCGACCGAAGCAAATTCAAGAAGCAGATGTTGAAAGTCGAGCAGGAATATCAGAACGACAAGTCTCAGAAGCACTTGCTGAAGGAGATTAGCCGATTGAACAACCTGCAGATGGCTATGAAGATTGCGCTAAACTCTGCTTATGGTGCGATGGGTAACCAGTACTTCCGTTACTTCGATATCCGTATGGCTGAAGGTATTACCACTTCTGGTCAGTTGTCTATTCGTTGGATGGCTAACAAGCTGAATGCATTCCTCAACAAAACTCTGAAGACAGAAGGTAAAGACTTCGTTATCGCCATCGATACCGACTCAATTTATCTGACTCTTGAAACTTTGATTGAGAAGATCTGTGAAGGTAAGACTACTGAACAGAAGATCAAGACCATGGATAAAATCTGCGAGGATGTTATCCAACCTTTCATCGACAAAGGCTATCAAGAACTTGCTGACTACATGAATGCATATTCTCAGAAGATGCAGATGAAGCGAGAGGTTCTGGCTGACAAGGGTATCTGGACTGCCAAGAAACGATATATTCTGAACGTGCACAATTCTGAGGGAGTGCAGTATGCGAAACCTAAACTCAAAGTTATGGGCTTGGAGATGGTCAAGTCGAGTACACCTGCTGTTATTCGTGACAAACTTAAGAGTTCGATCGAAGTTATTCTCGAGGGAGATCAAGCGAAACTACATTCCTTCATTGAAAAGTTTCGTGCAGAATTCAACTCGTTACCTGTCCAAGAAATAGCATTCCCTCGTGGTGTAAATGGTTTACGCCAGTATGCTGGTTCCCCAATCTATGGTAAGGGTACACCTATCCACGTTCGTGGTTCTTTGTTGTTCAATCACCACGTTAAACGTCTTGGTCTTGACAAGAAGTATCAGCTGATTAAAGAGGGTGAGAAGATTAAGTTTGTGTATGTGAAGAAGCCAAACCCATTCAATGAAGATGTGATTGCATTCCCGCAAGTGCTACCGAAAGAGTTTGGTTTGGAAGAATACATAGATTATGAGTTGCAGTTTGAAAAGACTTTCCTTGATGCGCTTCAAACTGTTATTCAACCACTGGGCTGGAAGGTGGAAGAACATGCATCTCTGGAGGACTTCTTTGGATAACATCGTCCCATTATTTTCTACACCAATCTATCAATCAAAGATTGAACCCATCACATCAGATGAGTTGAGTAGAGTAACTTCCTTGATATATGATGGGAAGTACTCTGCTGATAAGTTTGTATTGGACAGAGAAGACTTTGCTTCTTTAAAACAGAAGATCAAGTCTGCCCTCGATCGTTATGTTTATAATGGGTTGTCTGTAGCACCTCACATTGAGTTTTACATAACTAACTCTTGGGTTGTGAAACATGAGAAGGGTGATGCTGCTCAACTACATAGACATGACAATTCTCTTTTGTCTGGCGTCGTTTATATTCAAACAGACGAAACAACAGGAGAGATTGTGTTTGATATTGGTTCGCCATCAAATATCTTTCCACCAGCTATCCGTGTAGAATATTCAAACCTAAATTTGTTTAACTCGCCATCGTGGGCACACTACCCATATGATAATGATATTTTGATCTTCCCATCACATATTCTACATAAAGTCGAACCGAATACATCAGATAAAACCAGATACTCGCTGTCTTTCAATGTGTTCCTTCGTGGTGAACTTGGTAACGACATGTCAATAGTAAACATTAAATGAAGAATATACGCATCATCAAAACTGGATTGAATGTTTCTAAGATACTGAAACAGTTACAAGCACATCCAGAAGATTGGGGTTCACAGAGACAGGTTGATGGTGCGATGTCTATGTTAGATCGTGGTTTCCCAGAAGTAGAAGCAGGTGTTCTACAACTTGTTATGGGTGGCGTAGAATCGCTTGATCAATACGTCGGAGACACAGAGATTTGCATTCCAACTCCAGCTTGCAAACATCACACAGAAGTTATTGGGTTTATGAAGAGAAACTTTGGCAAGTTTTCTCGTTGCGGTTTCTTGTCACTTCCTGTTGGTGGAAAGGTTGGCAAACACATTGATATTGGCGACTACTATCAAACAAGAGATCGTTATCATCTGTCTATACAGGGAAGGTATAGATATTATGTAGGCGATGAACATTATGATGTTGAGCCAGGGACGTTACTCTGGTTTAACAATAAACTTGAACATGGAACTGACAACATTGGTGATTGCGTTCGCATTACTTTTGTGTTTGATGTTCCAACAAAAAATTTACAGATAAATCAAAATAGTGTATAATAGGAGTATAAAATGAAAGTTCTAAAGTTTTCTGCAAGCTGGTGTGGTCCATGCAAAATGCTTTCTAAAGTTATTGAAGGCGCATCAGACAAAATTACAGTTCCTATCGAGGAAATTGATATTGACCAGTATAGCAATGTTGCTATGGAATATGGAGTTCGTGGCGTCCCAACCATGATTCTTCTTGACGAAAATAATACGGAAAAGAATCGTAAGGTTGGTATGATGAACGAAGCCCAACTACTTGAATTTTTGGATGTTTGAAATGCTTGATTTGAAAAGGAATGTTATGAACAGTGTAAAAATGAATCGTAAAGAGCTTCTTAAGATTGTTAAAGAAAATGCTAAGAAGCATGTGATTGATTATAATGAGTCTGTTGAAGACTACAAAGGTGCTGTGTTAAAAGTCGCACAAGAGAATCTTAAGAAAGCAAAGAGCGCAGACCTCAATCTGTTTAAGTTCCGTGCTATGCCTCAAGCACCGCAGTCATATGAGGACAACTACAATCGTGCGATCCGTATGCTTGAGTTGTCTGTTGAAGATGTCATCGATATCGAAGAACATATTTTCAACCAGTTGGTTCTTGACGAGTGGGGTTGGAAACAAAACTTTGTTGCACAATCTGCATTATATAAATCTATTTAAGGAACATTATGAGTATTCTTGATAAAATTAAAAAGAATAGCACGATCAAAGATTCCGCTATTCTTGCGCAGTCAAAGTTCTTCGCTAAGAAGGATATGATTCCAACTAGCATCCCTATCATCAACGTAGCATTGAGTGGTCGCTTGGATGGTGGTTTGGTTCCTGGACTCACAATGTGGGCTGGTCCATCAAAGCACTTTAAGACTGCTTTCAGTTTGCTGATGGCAAAGTCTTATCTGGACAAGTATCCAGATGCTGCTCTGCTATTTTATGACTCTGAGTTTGGTACGCCACAGAGTTACTTCGATAGCTTCGGTATTGATACGGATCGTGTTCTTCACACTCCAATCACAGACGTTGAACAACTCAAGTTTGATATTATGCAACAGCTGCAGAACATTGAACGTGGCGAGCGAGTGATGATTGTTATTGACTCCATCGGTAACCTTGCTTCTAAGAAAGAAGTTGAGGATGCACTTGATGGTAAATCTGTTGCCGATATGTCTCGTGCTAAACAGATGAAATCCCTATTCCGTATGGTCACACCTCACCTGACTCTGAAGGATATCCCAATGGTAGTTGTTAACCACACCTACAAAGAAATTGGTTTGTATCCTAAAGACATCGTTGGTGGTGGTACTGGCTCTTATTACTCAGCTGACAATATTTTTATCTTGGGTCGTCAACAAGAAAAAGAAGGTACTGAAGTAGTCGGTTATAACTTCATTATCAACGTAGAAAAATCAAGATATGTTAAAGAAAAATCTAAAATCCCTGTCGCTGTTTCTTTTAATGGTGGTATCAGCAAGTGGAGCGGTCTACTTGATATTGCACTCGAATCAGGACATGTTATCAAGCCTAGCAATGGTTGGTATTCGAAAGTAGATCTTGAGACTGGTGTTGTGGAAGAAAAGAAGTGGCGTATCAAAGATACAGATAGCAAAGATTTCTGGATGCCTTTGTTGACGCAAAAGTCTTTCTACGATTTCATCAAGAACAAGTATATGGTTTCTACTGATTCTATCTTGAGTGATGAAGATATCAGTGCAGAACTTGCAGAAGTTGACTACGAATGAAACCCTACGTAGTTGTTGAACACCGCAATGGTTTCTTCGATGCGATAAAGTTGACAGAAGAACCATTTGCGGGTATAATTTATGTGTACGGAAAGGTTTCTTTCAGTGAAGATGAAGCCAATGATAAATTGGGTATTCACTTCGAGTATGAAATCCTTGACTACAACGATAAGGTTTTAACTGATGTTAAACCCTTTGAAAATTATATTGGTGACATTCTTACTGAATTGATCCATGAAGGTATTGAGAAAAATAGTTTAACATATACAGGCGGTGTTGATGAGAATAGAACAGGCGATCCTATCGAACCTGATCCACAATGAAGAATATTGTCGCAAGGTTGTACCACACCTTAAGACTGAATACTTCACAGATCGCAAAGAGGCAGCAATTGCCTCTTTGTTAATTAAGTTCTTCGAGCAATACAACAAACCAGCTAGTCCTGAGATTGTTCAGATTGAAATTGGAAACCTAAAAGGGTTTACCGATAAAGAAGTTCCCGAGATGCAAGAGTTTGCTAAGCAACTCACTAATCAGGAAAGTAATGAAGAGTGGTTAGTTCAGAACACTGAAAAGTTTTGTAAAGACAAGGCAGTTTATAATGCGATTCTACATTCGATCCAAATCATTGACGGTAGAGATAAAGTCAGAACGCAAGATGCAATTCCTAGCATCCTTAGTGACGCTCTTGCCGTCTCTTTCGATAATCATGTTGGCCATGATTATCTCGAGGATGCTGAGTCTCGTTATGAATTTTATCATCGAGTCGAAGAAAAGATCAGCTTCGACCTTGATATGTTCAACAAAATTACCAAAGGTGGACTATCAAAGAAAACTTTGAACATCGCTTTGGCTGGTACTGGTGTTGGTAAGTCTTTGTTTATGTGTCACGTTGGTGCTTCTGTTCTGATGCAAGGTAAGAATGTTCTTTACATCACCATGGAGATGGCTGAAGAACGTATCGCTGAACGTATTGACGCCAACCTTCTTAACTTGACTATGGATGAATTGAAAGTTGTCGATCGTGACATCTTTGATTCTCGTCTTGAAAAGATTGCTAAGAAGACACAAGGTAAGTTGATTGTTAAAGAGTACCCAACTGCGTCTGCTCATGCTGGTCACTTCCGTGCCCTGCTGGAAGAGTTGAAGATGAAGCGAGAGTTCGTTCCTGATATTATCTTTATTGACTATCTGAACATCTGTGCTTCTTCTCGAATGAAACAAACGCATGGCGTAAACTCTTATACATATATTAAGGCAATCGCTGAAGAACTTCGTGGTTTGGCTGTTGAGTGTAATGTTCCAATTATGTCGGCAACTCAAACTACCCGATCTGGTTATACAAACTCAGATCCAGGTCTGGAAGATACTTCTGAATCTTTTGGTTTACCAGCGACTGCAGACTTTATGTTTGCGTTGGTGAGTAACGAAGAACTTGAACAGCTGAATCAGATTATCGTGAAGCAGTTGAAGAATCGTTATAATGATCCCAATTATTATAAGCGATTTGTTATTGGTGTTGACAGAGCTAAAATGAAACTATATGATGTTGAAGCATCTGCCCAAACTCTTGCTGACTCTGGAAGTAAAGACGAAGGACCGATGTTTGATAAAAGTGATTTTGGAAAACGCATACATAGTGATGAAGGTTTTAGCGGTTTCAAATTTTAGGAGAAATGTATGGTAAAGGTAATTGTAGCTGATAGAAAACATGACTGTCAACATCTGTTGGGTCAGTTCGTTGATGAGAGTCACTATGACTTTCTTATTGAAGAAGATTGTGATGTTTATATGCCACCGAAGTTTGGCGAAGATCCAATCAGCGAAGATAGGATCGTTCTGAAGTTTCGTAAGAACTACTTTAGCAAAGAGCAACAAGAACAAGCCTACGCAGGTCTTCGTGAAGCAGCAACCGAAACACAGAATCGTGGACTTGCTGCAGGACCACGTGGTGAGAAGCTGGGTAATCGTGAATGGGTTACCGAGTATGAATATGATATCGTTGACTACTTCTTGAAGCCAACTGAAAACCTTTTCGGTGAAGATCCTATTGATGAGATTCGCAAGAAGTATGCTGGTAAGAAACCAGAGATCTCTAATCGTGCACGTGTTTGGTCTATCGATCGTGTAAAGAAAGAGAACTTCAAGTTTGATGAGTGGGTTGAACGTGCACGTAAGTTGCCAGCTGACCAAGCTAAACAAGAGGCAGTTCACGTTGCTGAAGATTTAATCTGCTTGACCACATATGCAAACTCTGTTCATTCAGGTATTGCTGGTTGGTTTGATCGTTATCCTCGCATCCCTTATGGTCGTGCCACTTCTTATACTGCGAAGTATCCTGAGAAGTTTGCCATGGCATATCCGTTCCTGCAATCTTTGGCTGGTGGTTTTAAAGAGTTCTTACCTAAGCGTTATGCTGCTCAGATGGAAGCTGCTGGTAAAATCGATGCACGATTCTTGGTTCCTGGGACACCATTCACTACGGTTACTGTAAACAAAACATTCCGCACTGCTGCTCACTATGACGTTGGCGATTTGAATGATGGTCTGTCTAACCTTCTAACTCTGTCTAATGATGGCAAGTACAGTGGTGGTTATTTGATTGCACCTGAGTATCGTGTTGCTGTTAACCCACGTCCAGGTGACTTGCTGTTGATTAACAACCACGAAGTTATGCACGGTAACACTCCTATCGTTTGCGAAGAAGGTTCTGAGCGTATTTCTTTGGTGGTATACTTCCGTGAGAAGATGCTTGAGTTGGGTTCTAAAGAGTATGAAGATTGTCGTTATGACTTTGTTGAGTCTCGTAGACTGAATAAAGAACACCCAGAGCAACGTCCACTGTGGAATGGTGTTTCTCAGGGAATGTGGGAATCTCAAGAGTGGTATGACTATTGCGAACAAAAACTTGGTCGTGGTGAATTGTTGAAATATCATCCTGAGGCAGAATCAACATCACTTGAGGATTTCTTCGGGTGAACGTCTTCGGTTTATTTCCAACGCCACTTTACCAATCAACGGTAGAGTTTCAGTTTCACGAGCTTGCTTATATACAGAGCATTAAAACTGAAACCTACCCGAATGTGTATGGTAATGCAACATCTAATGATAATTTTGTTTTGGATAAACCTGAATTGTCATCTTTGAAGGCGCAGGTTAATAAACACCTCCAAGAATATCTAATCAATATCATTGGAGCAGAAGGTGTTACTCTTGAGGTTACTCAGTCTTGGATAAACTTTAACGATAAAAATACATCACATCATACACACTGCCATGACAATAGTATCATCAGCGGAGTAGTTTATATTAGTAAAGATCCGAGTCAGATAATTTTCTTTAAGGATAAATCTTACGGTATCAAACCCAAGATAACTAAGCAGACTAAGTTTAATCTTGACCACATGCCTATCAATGTTAAACAAAATATGATTGTATTGTTCCCATCACATATGTTGCACGGAGTCAATACCAATAAGAATAATGAAGCCAGAGTTTCTTTGGCGTTTAATTCGTTTTATCGTGGATCGCTTGGCGATGTTAATAAGTTGACTAATTTGGAGTTATAATGTCTTTACATGAATTTTTAGGTGAGGAAAGAATGTTGGAGTGGTTTTATTCCAAGAACTCTTCCAACACTGGAAGTAAAGTTGGTTACCGCAGAGTATCTGGTAAGATCGGTTTGACCAATAAAGAGAATGGTGTTCGTGGAGCATGGGTTGAGAAACGTGTTGCTCTGTTCAAGAACATGCTTGACTTTGGTTACCAAATCATTCCGCTATCAGAAGCAACCGACCCAACTAAAGACGATGGGTTTGAAACCTTTGATACGTACCAGCAGTGTGATGTGCTTATGCTCGAGTTCGGTGGAACTAACCTACAGTTTTATCAGAAGTATTGGGACAAGACTATTGAAATGATCAAAGCGCACAAAGGTCGCATCATCTTCTTGAACGATGATCCAGATCTTCCATTCCTGTGGGAGTTGCTGCCTGATGAAGACTGGTCACGTTGGACTGTTGCTGCAAACGCAACCAACTGTGACGAGGTTCATAAAGTTTTGAAGTGCCCTATCGGAGTTACTGTAGTCGACTTGCCGATGGCTTCTGGTATGGAGTTCGCAGAGTTTCACGCTGGTAGCATCCCTAAGGTTATCTACATTGGTCGTCCAAGTGGCAGAACCAAATACTTCAAAGAGTTTACTTCTTCACGAAGTCTTGCAATCGCAGGTAAAGAAGCTGAGTGGTCAGACTATGATGCTTTGGAGATTTTGGAAAATCCACAACAAAGAGATCGTAGAAAATTCTACCAGCAGTTCCATGGTTGTCTGGCTGTGTATGATGACAAACATAAGAAGACTGGCTGGAGAACTGGTCGTGCTTACCATGCTCTTTATGCTGGTATTCCTGTATGCGCACCTAAAGGTAACGATGGTTTGGGTTGGGCTTTCCCTGCAGACACAAAAGAAAAGCTGGATGAGTTTGCCTCTTTACCTGTAGAGATGCGTGAGAAGATTTGGAAATTTCAGAAGGCTGTTGTTGAGAAGACTGGAAAGGTTGATCCCTTAATTTTATGATTGTATCCTATGACATCGATGGAGTGTTGGCTGAACAGCCACCTCCAAATGAAAAGAAGTGGGGAATGATGAATGGCTCCGAGAGGAAAGCCAGACAGGAATTCCTTATTGATTGGTACGCCAACGCCACAGCGTTGTTAAATCCCAACGAAAACCAGTTCTATGCTATCTCTG
>Ga0222712_10000082_pt1 | contig 127149 bp, 158 predicted proteins | sample C33_657DmetaG_FD_165043 | JGI IMG/M metagenome (GOLD analysis project Ga0222712, IMG submission 165043) | Estuarine water microbial communities from San Francisco Bay, California, United States - C33_657D | ecosystem: Environmental > Aquatic > Marine > Unclassified | place: USA: California... | reverse complement strand
AATGTTGACTTTCTGGATTTTTTTGCTGATAGTTTCTTTAAACTTCCTAAGAGTCAAACATTAACAAACTTATTCTTATTTAAAGATGCAAATACATCAATGCGTGTATTTGACTATGTACAAGATAAGTTTACATTTTCAACAACTCCTTACAGCATAATCTTTAAACTAAATACTCCAGCTCCGGATGGTGTTAATATTGGAGAGTTAATTTGGTTATCGCAGCAAGTTAGTGATAGTTTAGTTGATACAATTACAATTGTACCACCTAAAGTTAAAACAAGAAAAACATTCATTGCAGGCCCAAACTGGGACGCAATAAATAAAGATCAGACAGCTGTAGGTACACAATATAAAGATTGGGACGACCTACTATCTACTACTACTCAGACATCTGAGGATATCATAAGAACATTACTGAGTGGCTCTTTTTTAGAGGGTATCAATCTAAACATTGATTTTAGGCACTTTGATAACCACATCCAATTCGGATCTGCAACTGAGCGCTTATTAAATTTTAAATACAAAATGCAGCTTATTGAATCCTACGATTCACGTATAGCAGCATTGACAACCGATTTGAGTGGCTTGCCAAGTAGTAGTGTTTCTAGTAGTATATACTTTCAAACAAACATTACGGATACCAAAACAAAAAAAGCTGCACTACTTGGATCAATGGATTCTTATGAAAAGTATCTATTCTATCAATCTAGTAGTTATGTTACAAATAGCTTTGGTGAATTTTATCCATCTACGTGGCCAAAATCAAATAACACCAAGCCATATACAAATTATGCAGTAACTTCATCGCAAGTTGAGAGTTGGTTTGATGGTATTTACGCTAGCGCTAGTTTATATGATCAAAATAATCAATCAGCGTTATATAAACTGATACCTGCACACGTCTTAGAGGATAGTGTAAATGAGGAGTATGTGTTGTTTACTCACATGATTGGTCATTATTATGATCTCATGTTTGCTTATATCAAGCACATGACTAAGTTACACTCTCGAGAAGAATCAATTCTGGAAGGGTTTAGTAAAGATTTAGTGTATCATGTTGGTAAAAACTTAGGTATAGATTTTGAGAATGGAAATACACTTAAAGAGCTGTGGGATTATGCTTTAGGTACAAGTGTATCTGGATCTTTAGCATCGACTTATAGCATAACGAGTGAGGATAAAACCAAAGAGACTTGGAAGCGTATTATTAACAACCTTCCTTATTTATTAAAAACCAAAGGTACAGAACGAGGTGTTAGAGCTTTAATTAACTGCTTTGGTATTCCACAAACAATTCTTAGAATCCGTGAATACGGAGGAGCTGAACCAGAATTTAATACAAAAACTGATTGGGTTCATGAGCGTTTTAATTACTCAACTACAGTAGGCTATAACGGTCAAATATCTGGAAATCCAGTACAAACATTGAGAGCTGATTGGGATAGTATAGGATCACAATCCTTGTATCCAAATGCAGTAGAGTTGCGTGTAAAGATGGCAGTAAGTCAATCGAAGATACAACGCTTAATGGAGAAATCTGGTTCGTGGTATTTAGAAGCTTCTAAATCTGGAGACTTTCAGTATTTAAAACTGTATTTAGGTAATAATAATAACTCCACATCAACATGGGGATCCTCAACGACATGGGCTACAGCTAGTGTTAGTTGTTCAATCTACGATGGCGACTGGTATCATGTTGCAGTTAATAGATCGCAAGCTACTAACACAGATTCAGTTTCTCAAACATACTCGCTCATTGTTAAAAAAGCGAAGTATGAAAAAGTAGTATTTTCACAAAGTTCATCAATCACTGTAACTGGATTAACTAGTGCCTCTTACAATAATGCCTGGACAACTTCGCACATATCTAGCAGCCATTTATGGCTACCTGGAACAGGATCATATACCATTGCACAGAGTCATTCAATGCTATTGTGGACTGGTTCTATTCAAGAGTTGAGATATTGGAGCGAACCACTACAAGATAGTATTTTAGATAATCATACACTCGCACCAACAAGTTACCAAGGAAACTTATCTGACACGTATACCGGAAGTACATCTAGCTTCTACACCTTGATGATGCGTCATCCATTAGGAGCTGACAACAAAAAACTAGCGGTTACTGGTAGCAATGGTTTAGTGGTTTCTTCATCACATCCAAACCAACAATACAAATCGGGTACTGATATTAGAGCTTACAACTTTAGTGGATCAATACACAAACCTAACGTGGAGATCCATTCAATGGAGTGGCCTGATTTAGGAGCAAATAGGCAAGTTGGTAATAAAATTAGAATCGACGAAACCTTTTTAGCAGGAGATTCACAACTATATCGTGATAATAGCGCAGAGAGGTCTTTAACAGATAATTATCCTGCGGACTCACCACGATTAGGTGTCTACTTGTCACCAGTTAATGAGGTAAACCAAGACATTGCAGAGCAATTTGGTGGTCTTAGTATCGATGATTTTATAGGTACTCCAAGTGACCTAGATAAAGATCACTACCCTGACTTGGAAAATTTGCAATACGAATACTTAAAAAAGTATACATCTGGAAGATATAGACCACAAAACTATATCAGACTGATCCAACACTTTGATTCGGCACTATTCCAAATAATTAAAAAATTCATTCCACATCGTGCTAATGCACAAATTGGATTTGTTGTAGAACCAAACATTCTTACTAGAAGTAAGATACCAACAAAGCTACCAACCTTTGAGGAAAACCATTATAGTTCGTCTTTAGATGTAGGACCAGAAACGTACATTACACCCGGTGGCTTTGTTCAAGATGGTGATGGCGAGCCATTCCGTGATGGATCGGGTTATGTTCAAGAAGGTAAAATAGGTGGAGACGAGTCTGACTATATTAGATTTAGCGGTGAACAACAGAACGTTGCTGAGTTTAACGATGTAATATCGTATCCAACTTACGAATATGAATCACCACGTAGGGATATAGAGAGTTTGCCTGGTTTTGAAAACACAGAAATCGATTTTGTAGTGTTAGATGGTACTAACCTAGATACTACTCCAGATTTTGCTTCAAGCTATGCAAATGAATTTACTAGAGTTGGTGTTGATGATAATCCATCAACCAGCGGTAGCATGGCTGGAGAAGCTAAAACAAGAACTACTGCATACGGTAGGGATTTAATAGCTGATGGATCTCAGTATGTATTTACAAGTTATTATCAAAGTGGAAGTGGGGTAGGATTGACGTGGACACCTTTCACTAGTAGTCGTTATGACTATCACGAACCTTATAGCCCAGTTATTATGGATAACACTCCTAGTAGTGTTGCTAACATTAGTGGTGATATATATGATATTGATATCTACGGTGGAAAAGCGTTTGATAAACATACAACATACTCTGACACAGCTACAAGTACCACAGTCACAACAATAACATCTAGTGCAGCATGGGTTGAAAATGCATGGTTATCATCCTATGGTTTGCAAGTCAGATCACTATACTCAGCATCATTTGCTATTGATCCAGTTACTGGTTCAATTTCGGTAGGTTATTGGCAGCTTGCAGGAGCAGGATATGCATATCCAGGTTTATCATTTTACCAAACAGCAGCAACTGGAACACCAGTAACAGCTTCAGTTAGAATACCTGCATTTTTCTACAAAGCTGACGACGCAAAAACAGCAAACTACATTTATGAGATAACGATATCTACTGATGAGGGTGCGGCTGGCGTAAACAACACTCTAGAACTTCACTTTGGAGATTTAGATTGTGGTTTAACTGGATCTATTACACCAACATCTACACAAACAGATGTAGTGTTTACAACTCGAGCACTTGGTAACTGGCTAGGTCTGAGATTATACATCTCACCAAGTTTAGCACCAAACGCAACTTGGATTCCAAAACTCAAAGTAAGATGTTTAAACTATCGAGCTGATGTACAAGATTTTCACTTACGTGATAGTTATGGTATGAGGAATGCTCGATACGACGGTTGTAAAATGTCATCAACAGACTGGAATATTAACAGCCCCGATACTTCTGATGGAGGACCGGTAGTGCAAATTACAGTAGGTGGCGGTAAGCAATTAGGCGTAAAACCAAACGTCAAGGGAACTTTTGAAATAAAGTAAGATTTACAAAACAAGACATATTTATATAAAAACAAATAGCAATGGGATACTTAGATAATTCAACCGTCACAGTAGATGCTATTCTTACGAATAAGGGTCGTGAGATTTTAGCAGGTGGTGGTAAATTAAACATCACAAAATTCGCGTTATCTGACGACGAAGTCGACTACGACCTATGGAATCCAGCCCACACATTAGGTACAAACTACTATGGAGCTGTGATTGAAAACATGCCGGTATTAGAAGCGTTACCAGATGAAACTCAAATGTTACGTTACAAACTTGTAACTCTTCCAAAAGATGTTATAGGTATTCCAGTAATTAGCGTTTCACCAACAGCAGTAAGCTTCACTTCATTAAAGCAAGAGATTGTAGTTAGTCCAGCTACCCTTAACTTAGCGGGAGGAAATGATTCATTAGGTTATACAGCAATCTTAGCAGACGATACTGTAGCAACTCTAGAAGTTGCAGCAGACGGTGGTGTTTCTAAAGCACCTGCTAATACATCAGCTGTAGGACTTAATCCAGAAGTACTAGCAGCAAATGCTAATGCAGCAGGAGTGACTAGCTTCTTAGACGATGAAGTTACTAGCGTAACAACAGCTGGTAAAACAATTGTTAGGGTTGGTAAGAAGTTTGTATTGAAACCTAAAGCTCAAGCAAACCTTTTAACTATCAAACGCACATTATTAACAATCATCGGTAACGAGACTGGTGGATTCAAAACTGTATCTGTATCAGTTGATCCTACAAACTTCGCTGCTCTTGATATTCAAGTAGGATTAGCAAATAAGTAATAGACAATGGCAGAAATATATAAAATCTTCACGCAAGACGATATCGTACCAGGAGACGTTCAAACAATCTCCCAGCCAGTTTGGTCTGAAAACATTAACCCACTGTCGGCATCAGCTGCTTATTCTGGTGTAGGCTTCTTTACATCTTCTACTCAGATGTCTCAATCAGGAGACTACTACATGAATGTGTACCACAGAAACCCACAATCAGCAACCAATGCAGCAATTCAGTTTGCAATTGCTTATGGCCACAGACAGGGTAGTGGTTCTTATGGTGATTCAAACACTGTAGGTAACAACTCAAATGATACACCAACAAGAGCTATATACTCGCAGTATCGTAATATGTTACTTCCTCCAACGGATAGTGTATTTACAATCAATAGCTCTTCAGCAAACGAGATTATTGTAATCAATGTAGCTCGTTCAAGATTCCGTCAAAAGATTGATCCAGGAAACTGGGAATTGAGAATTGGATCTGGTTCAAATGCTACATATACGGGTAATAACTTTACATCTAGCTACCTAAGCTTTATTGATGCTAGCGGTCAAGGTGATTCGCCAACAATCAACGAAGCAGGTCGCGTATTTGGAATCTACTCAGGTTCTGGTGGTGTGACTGCATCTAACACTCAGTATGGATTGTTCTATCCAGACCAAGGTGTCTTTGTATTCCATGCCGGTTTATTAAGAGGTACTGGAGCAACTGGATGTGGTATTCCATTCAACAGTGCATCTGCAACTACACTAGCAGCAGCTGCAACGCAACCAAGAAACCACGTAACGATGTCTTTCCGAATCTCAGGCTCTACATATTTTGCAGCTCGAAGTGAAGAAAAAGTAACATCTACACACTACTTTGTTCGTGTAACTAATAAACAATTCAACTTCTCAAACAATCCAACGTTTGTAACTGGAAGCACAGGAACATTCCTACATGCTAGCATGTTAAGAAATCCAAGCGTTTATATTACAACAATTGGAATGTATGACGATAGAAACCGTTTAGTAGCAGTAGCCAAGTTGAGCAAGCCATTGTTGAAATCATTCAACCGAGAAGCTCTTATTAAGGTTAAATTAGACTACTAATTTTAAATTAGCAAAAATGAACCCTCTACCTAAAGTGGAGGGTTTCTTTTTTAGCCATATTTATATACAATGGCAGGAGTTTTCAAAAGTTTAGACAAATCAGATGTACGAATCACACCATTCCGTACACATAAGCTGTGGTCGGAAAATGTGAGTTATACTAAGATTGAGATCACCGGATCAGTATCGAATAGCTCCAGCTTCTACGAATTACAAGCACCTTATTCAACAAAGATATACGATACAGATCCAGTAACAGCTTATTACTATGTAAATAGTGATAATATATTAGGCTATGCTGAGGTTGATAGTGATACGTTTGAATTACAGTACAATTCAGCAACAGTCACGAGTTTTAGTTCAACGCCATTAGTTGCAAACAAGTACATTGCGGGAGTGTTAGATAATACTGATGGTAATGGTCCAAGTCGTGTCATAACAATAGAATCAGATCCAACCTTAGGAACAGGTGGCGGATTCAGAATCAAGCAGATGGATTACCAGATGTCAACCTTTATTGGCGGTGGTATGCCTTATGAAGATATCGGTTTGAGTGGAAGCTATATCAATAGAATTGATTATTATCCATTTGCGGGAGCATTACCAGTCGTTAGACCAATAATTCTAGTATCCCACAATCAGAGTGGCTCTTATTATGGTGGTTTACTAGCTATGGAGTTAGATGTCAGTAACAAGCAAGTTGTAGCAACAACCGTAGTACCTTATTTAGAACCACCTAATCCAATATTACCTCCATACTGGGGTGCCGATAATGATTATCGTGGAGATTATTATGCAGCGATTCCTTCAACACAACCAGAACAGACTAATAGGATTCTTGCTATTTACAAGGACAGTACATCAAGACTGATGACTAGTAATATAGAGTTGCAAGGTTTTGGTGCAGCATACTCAGCATCATACTCAACTATTAGTGCAATGGGTGATCCAGGAGAGCATGCTACGACGGGTGTTGTGGATATTGTAGGTTCAAAGGGGTTTGCATACTTTACACTAAAAGGTCAAAACAATATTTACGCTTCAAGCTTCGATATTAGCCTTAGTAATTATCTCAAAATAGACGCTGCACCAATTGTAAGATTGTTGTGTGATAAAGATATGATTCGATACGATAGCGCAGTAGGTGCTATTAAGTTTCAAGCAAATAGTAGTGATGCGCAGATTAATGTTGTAGCTGTGTTAGAGGATGGTACAATACTGAATAACATTAATGCTAGTCAGTTTTATGCACAATTTACCTATGAGGTTATTGACGCAAGACAATACGTTGGTGCAAATAGTAAAGTGACAGGTGCAGCTATTAATAAGAATGTAGATTTAATTAGCTCTGGTAGCGCTTCTCTATTATATGTTTGGGTAGAGCCAACGGTAAAAGGTAAGTCTTCCATGTTCGTTGTTAATCTAGATACTAACGAGATTCAAGATCCAATTCACGTAGGTTTTTTGAGTAATTCATCACAACCTTTATTTGGAACTCAGCAGAGTGGTAGCAATATGCTTACTGCAGACAATAGAACAACCACAGTGTTAGGTTTTACACAAAATATTTCTGAAATAAACCCAACTACGGGAGTACGATCACGATACCTATACAAGTTTGACGTGCAATGATAAACAGCATATACACAATATATAGAGCAGATTACAATCCTTTAGCAGCCTACAAGGAGGATAATGTATTGCATGTTAATTTTGATCAAGGCAACATTCAGCTACACAATGACGAACCAATAACTGCAAATGGTAAATTTCAACGCATTGTTCATAGATCAATAGACCACCTATATTATAGAGACTTCTATGGTAATACTAAAGCCTCTTTTGGTAGTGGTAATATTAATAAGCAATTTCGCTCGTTAGAAGATCAGGCTTATGTGATAAGTATTCCACAATCAAAGTTTGGTGAAGCCATAATGACTGACTCAGTTGTTATAGATATGGATTGCTATATGATACCAGTCAGTGGAACTTACTCAGGAAGTTTATTAAACACTAACTGGACTTTATTAGATGACAGCTTAGGCAACTTACATATTTCTGGTAGCGGTTTTTACTCACCGTATGGAAAATTTATAGGTGGCTCTGCAACAAACTACACATCGTCTGTTGAGCGAGCTTTGGTTGGCGAATGGCCATCTGAAATCGTTTACCGATATTTGAATGGAGGAGTTGTGTCTTTCACTAGTAGTTTTAATCCAGGCTTATGGCAAATGGAATCCAACTACAACAATGTACAGAGTGTGTATAGACAAGGTGCATCGCCACAAATGTCGGAAAAGGATTTTCTTGGTGCTTCTTGGCATTTTACATCTAGTTTATCTTCTAGTATCTTAATTAAACCAAACGTAGTACAAGAATATAATCACGCTTACAATTTTGAAAATAGTCCATTTGCTTTCAGCTTAATTATTAATCCTAGTCAGATGCCACAACATCCATCTGGATCAATGCTTATAGCAAAACAAGGTCCAATTGAAGAATTGCGTGTTGATGAGGATGGTAACATATTCACACAAACAACTCCAAATAGATCACCATATAGATTATATATTACATCGGGAAGTAATAAGGTAGCGTTTGAAAAGGATACTGGATCAGAATTACTTTATCTAACTAGTTCGGCAACAATCGAGCAAGATAGGATGTATCATATTGCTGTAAGCAAGACCGGATCATTAGTGACATTGCATGTGAATAGTGCAGCAAGTTGTTCAGTAAACTCTGGATCGTATAGCTTCCTAGATAAAGAGACATCAAATCTGTCAAACGTGTATATTGGAAACTCTTACGAGGGTGATAGGGGTTTTAATGGCATCATTGATAATGTCAAACTATACAGAGAATCTTTAAATACAACAGAAGTTGATGTATTATTTCACACTGTTGGAGTGGGCAATTTGTTTATGGGTAATGTTTTCTATAATCATGGTATGATGGTGTTAGGAGCTATTCCAAGTAAATTTGGTACAGTCACCAACGTAGACTGTAGAGGTACACATACTATATGGGAGACTGAGATTTCATGCACAGTTGGACCAGGTGAGTTTGGAATGAGTTGTAACCCAACACTACAGTATTACAATGCATCACACAATCAATATGAATATAAACCATTTGTAACTGGTTCAAGTTTCAAACCGTTTGTTACTTCAATAGGTTTGTATGACGACTATGGAAGAATGCTAGCAGTCGCAAAATTAAATACACCAATACAAACACCGGACAACGTAGATACAACATTTGTTATTAGGTTAGATCGGTAATTAAAATAAGTTATGGCAAGAAAGCGTTACACTAAAACACAAGCCGCAAAGGTCAAAGGATACCGTAGTGGTCTCGAGGTTGACCTAGACGAATCATTAAAGCAGAAGGGTATTGATGGTGAATATGAGCAGCATAAGATAAAATACATTAAACCTGCTACAAACCACACATACACTCCAGACTTCAAACTACCTAACGGAATTTTTATAGAAACTAAAGGTAGATTCGTTGCAGAAGACAGAAAAAAGCATATATTAATAAAGGATCAGTATCCTGAGTTAGATATTCGATTTGTGTTCCAAAATTCAAAAAACAAACTTCGCAAAGGCTCAAAAACGACATACGCTGATTGGTGTGTGAAGTATGGGTTTAAATTCGCTGACAAAGAAATTCCAACAGACTGGTTCAATTAATTTTGCTTATTGAAATAAAAGTCGTATAGTTGGAGTATGAGTGTCAATCTACTGCAAGCAAAACATCTATTAGACGATCATTTAGGATCGAGTGTGCAGCATAGAAAGGATGGAGAGATAAGTTATCACTGCCCATTCTGCAATCACTATAAGCCAAAATTACAAGTTAATCTCAACACACAGAAGTGGCATTGCTGGGTATGTGATAGTAAAGGTCAAACGCTTATCTCTCTATTAAAGAAGAGTAATGCACCTACACAAACTTACAAGAAGATTCGTGAACTGTATGGTGATTCCAGACCAAGTAGTAAGACGGACTTTGCAAGAGAGATTGTTGGCTTACCAGAGCATTACAAACCACTATACATAACACAAAACACTCCTGACTACAAAAACGCTTTACACTACGCTTTGAGTGTGAGAAAGCTAACTCCACTAGACATTTTAAGGTATCAGGTGGGTTATTGTGAGGAAGGACCTTATGCAGGAATGTTGATTGTTCCTAGCTACAATGAGGCTGGCTTACTCAACTACTACGTTGGACGCAGTTACTACAACACAACTATATCGCATAAGAATCCACCCGTATCTAAGGATGTGATTGGGCTTGAAAATCAGATTAACTGGAAAGAGCCAATAATCATTGTAGAGGGTGTGTATGATGCAATCGCAACAAAGAGAAATGCAATACCACTGTTTGGTAAGAAGATACTCAGTAGCTTGCGTACAAAGATACTAACAGAGAAAGTTCAGAAGATTTACCTAGCTCTAGATAAAGATGCTTTCAAAGATTCTATTAAGGAGGTTGAGTACTTTCTCAACAACGGTATTGAAGTATATGTGATACAAGTGCCAGGAAAAGATCCTGGTGATGTTGGTTATGAGGTGATGGTAGATTCAATAAATAAGGCAAAAAAAGTCGACTTCTTTGACTTGATAACGTATAAAATGATGCTATGATAAATAAGATAAAGTGTAAGATGGAAAGTGTGGAGAAGATTCTTCACATTGCAGATATACACCTACGCAACTGGAAACGCCATAAGGAGTTCAAAGAGGTGTTTAAGAAGCTTTTTGCGGCAGTTGATGCATTACCTGCTAACTCTATTGTGACTGTTGGAGGAGACATTGTGCATGCCAAGACTGATATGAGTCCGGAGCTAATCAATATGGTATCGTACCTATTCAACGAGTTAGCTGATCGTAGACCAACAATTGTGATAACCGGGAATCACGACACTAATTTGAACAACAACAACCGACTAGATGCTCTTACTCCAATCATCGAAGCTAACAACCATCCTAACCTATTTTATTTACGTAACTCTGGTTTGTATGAGATAGGGGATGTTGCTATCAGTGTAATGTCGTTGCTAGATGAAAAAGAGGATTACGTTACTTTTGACAAGATTCCAGGCAACAAAGAGTACAAACACACGATTGCAATGTACCACGGTACTATTGCTAATAGTAGTGTTGATAGTGGGTTAGTATTGTCTCATGGATTGGATTGGGACACTTTTGCTGGTTATGATTTAGTTTTGTTGGGAGACATACACAAACGTCAAATTCTGTCAAAATCAGAGCCTATCATATTCTATCCAGGATCTTTAGTACAACAGAACTTTGGAGAGTCTTTTGAAGGACATGGTTACGCTTTAGTTGATCTGACGACTAAGGGTGACATTGGGTATGAATTCTTTGATATTCCTAATGACTACGGTTACTATACGTTAGATGTTGAGGATGGAGTGCTACCAGACAATCTACCAATCACATCAAAGACTAACGTCAGACTTCGTACAAAGAACACATCACCAGCAGAGCTAAAACGTATACTAGCAACTATTAGAAAGGAGTATCGTAACAGTGATGTTATGGTGCAGAAGTTGGATAAAGCTAGTTCTTTGGATGAAAGTCAGTTGTTTGGAGAGTCGCTGCATCAGGGAGATGTAAGAAATATCCAATACCAAAACCAACTCATAACAGACTACTTACAACATCAGGGTATTGATGATGAGTTGTTAGAATCGGTGTTGAAGATAAATGCAACTTTAAACCAGACAATATCACAGGGTGAGACAGCTCGTAATGTTGTGTGGAAGCCAAAGCATTTTGAGTTCTCAAATATGTTTAGCTATGGTGAAGACAACGTTGTTAGTTTTGATAAGTTAGATGGTACATGCGGTCTATTTGCTCCAAACCACGCAGGTAAGTCTGCTGTATTAGATGCATTGTGCTTTTGTTTGTTTGATCATTCATTTAGAGCTAGTAAAGCTGAACAAGTATTAAACAGAAAGAAGGATGACTTCTGGTGTAAGTTTAACTTTGAACTTGGTGGAGTAGATTACTACATCGAAAAGAAGGCTTACAAATACAAAAGTGGACCGCTGAAAGGAAAGCTTAGAGTCGATATTGACTTCTGGTGTGTAAACGCAGAAGGTGAGAAAGTATCATTGAATGGTGAGCAAAGACGAGATACAAATTATATTATACAATCATATGTTGGTACGTTTGAAGACTTCATTCTTACAGCACTATCGCTACAACAGAATAACTCAAACTTTATTGACAAGACACAAGGTGAAAGGAAAGACCTACTAGCAAACTTTCTTGATTTAAAAATATTTGATGCACTATATGAGCTGGCTAATAAAGAAAACAGAACCGCTTCAATCGTACTTGAAGAATATCAAAAGCAAGACTTTGAAACAAAACTCGGAGACGCAGAGCGTTCGAAAGACATCAATGAGACCAAGCATACAAAGGCTCAAGAAGATGTTGACAAGGCTGAAGAAGAACTCCAAGATTTAACGGATGAACTGCTAGAACTTAATAAGCAGTTGCAACCGTGTAATGCCGATGGGTTAGATATCAACAAACTAGAATCTCAACTAAAGTCTTCCAATCAAAAATTATTAGACCTAGAAGAGTCAGCAAGTGGCTATCATCTAAAACTAGAGGATGAACAGGTAGTTTTATCAGAATCTGAAGCTGAGCTAGACCAACACAAATCATCATTCGATACAGAGCTGTATAAGGAGTATACAGCGAAGGTTCAGCAGAAGGTTGAGTTGGATAGTACATTAGCAACACTAAAGGTTACTATCAAAAACAAGCTCGAAAAGCTTGAAAAGTTGCAACAGCACGAGTATGATCCAAATTGCAAGTATTGTTGTGACAACGTGTTTGTTAAAGATGCTATAGACACAAAAAGCCAATTAGAGAGCGACAAGAAGACTGTACACGAGTTCTTGCAAAAACTGAGAGATGTTTCAGATTTTATTGACGCAAACAGTAGTATAGCTGATCAAGCTGAGGAGATACAAAAACTAGTAAAGCGATACAATGAAGCAAAAACTTCTGTAGACAGGTACCAAAATGCCTACGACAAAGTTAGACATGAAACAGCCACAGTAAAGCATGCAATATCAAACCTGGAGCGTGACATACAAACATACAATGCAAATACGCAAACACTAGAGAATAATAAGAAGATTCAGACTGAGATCAAAGAGGTTCAAACAAAGGTATCTACTAAGAAAATTGAGTTATCAAAGCTTAATAATGTAGTAAAAGATTACCACGGAAGAATTAGAATTGCAGAGACGACGATTGCTGAGTGTAACAAATCAATCAAGCATATGCAGGAGTTAGTCGATAAGCAAGTAGCTTATGACTTATACTGTAAAGCCATGTGTAAAGATGGTATCCCGTATGTGCTGATCAGCAAGGCTGTTCCATACATTCAACACTACGTTAACAACATTCTCAATCAGGTTATTGACTTTACTGTTGAGATGGAGACGGATGGCAAAAATATCAATGTATTCATTGTATACGATGATAATAAGTGGCCACTAGAGTTAAGTTCTGGGATGGAGAGGTTTATGTCATCTTTGGCAATTCGTATTGCACTAATCAAAATTACAAACTTACCAAAACCAGACTTCATTGCTATTGATGAGGGGTTAGGGGTCTTAGATAGTAGTAATCTAAACTCGATGCACACCCTCTTCACTTACATGAAAGATATCTTCCGTTTCAGTTTAGTAATCTCACACATCGATGTTGTTCGAGATATGGTTGATAACATAATTACCATCGAGCGTAAAGATGATTTGAGTCACATAAATTGTTAGGAGATATTTATAGTAAATGTCTTTACTTTCAACATACAAGATACCACAACCACGTGGTTACTCAAACACATCATACTATGTGGAGGATCGTTCAGTATCTTCACCAGAATACTTTGATGTAGAGTACTTCCCTACTGTAGTGGGAGGAGGTCGTCATGTCATTAAGCTAAAGGGTAATGGTGCAAATATGAAATTGAATAGCACCATAGATGTTGAGATTATAGATGCAGAAGGGCAGAGAATTTTTGCAGAGGTTGTTGATTTTGTAGATCGCTTTAATAACTATTACATTTCGTTTGACGTATATGATATAACGGCTCAAGGATTGGCAACAGTGTATCTAGTTGGTGAAGCTGTAATTGATACAAATGGTGATCCAATACCACAAGAGTTTCGAGGAGAGTATAATGTAAGATGGGCTCGTCAGATATCCATTTTACCCTTTGAAAGAAACAATGCAGACCTACTGTTTGACGAACCGCCATCAGTATCAGTTGCGCAAGTGGTAACACCAGCACGCATAACCTCTAATCAACAATCTGGTAGTACTGCTACATACACAACAGCAACTAGTAGTATAAACCAACTATCAATCATAACATCAAACTTTCAGGGTTATGATAGAGACTTTGCATCTAGTGTTGATATATTAGATGGCTATCTAAAAGCAATCACTGTAGATCCAACTAGCAGGCCATTGACTGTGAATAGCGTTCCTACGACAATTCGTAAAGCAGAGGACGATATAGAGAATGGTTTTTCTATAACAAACACATCTCGATTTGGTACACTAGTAACAGCAACTTCATCATTCTTTACAAAAGATATGTTAGGTGGCTATTTTGAGTTTTTTGACTCAGCATCAATACCAAGATATTTGTATCCAAGCGCATCAGGACCTATCCAAGTATCTGGATCAATTTCTGATCAACTCCAATCATATAGTGCAACAATTGTTGAGGTTGTAAATAGCACTCAAGCGGTAATAAATAAAGCACCGTCAGTGCTTGTATATAATACACGAAGCTTAAGCTCCAGGTCTACAGAAATATTTACATACAAATCAGCAAGTCTGTTTACTGGGAGTGTTACATTTGTACCAAATGTAAATTCATATGTAACAAGTTCAACTGTTAGTCAATCCTATGTGGAGTTTACGTTTAATGATTTGAACCCTGTAAGTGGTCAAGTATATAGAATAAAAACTTCAGCTAAATTAGGATCAATTGTTGGTGACTACAAACTACTTAATGATCAAATAGTATCTCCAGTGGAGTATCTAACAGACTCCGAATACTCAAATGGTTTGAATTTTGCTCGGCACGATTCAGAGTATAGATTGATAGGACACTTTAGTACTAGCTCTCTTTTAAACACATATTGGAGTTTATACCAAGAAACTCCAAACGGGTTTGACTTGATCACAGGATCCGTAAACACAACGGTTCACTCCGACTCTGTTAAATGCAATGCATCATATACACAGTCACTTGCCTTTACTACAACATACAATCAAAACTACAACACAGAACAAACATATACATTAAGCTTTAGTTTAACTCTAGATCCTTATACAGAGCTTGAGGTGTATATGAATAGCGATCCATTAAACACATATCTCATAACACCATCAATATATACAAGAGCTTTCAATAAGACTGGAAACACTGAAAAAACTAGATACTCAGGTGACACAAATCGTTTTGGAAAGTATATTGGTAAGGTTGTAAATGATAGAAGTACTCGTAAATATTACGGCAAATTATTATTTGACTTTACTACTGATGCCAATGGGTTTGGTAGACCATTATTAAGAACGCGAGTTATTGATGAGATGAATCAAACTGGTAGTGCTTATCTTAGTGAGGTGAGTATAAAGCCGTATACATTGAATGGCTTTACACCAAACATTGTGCAGTATGCGGTACCACTACCTCAAGAGTTTCTCAATGCTGCATCGCTATCACAATCAATCGATTTTAAAGTTGATTATTTTGATTATACAGGTCGTCAATCTGAGTATACAACTTTCTTAGATGATGTTACTCTCAATCTTAAAACAACAATCACTTCAAACACTTGTCAAGATGATAAGTTATATTTTACATACGACTTTATAGAGTCTATTTGGTAATTATGGGTACATTAGCAATCAAGTCATTCGATTTAGTTTACAAGCGGTTAGGCCCGACAGGAAGCTCTGGAACCCCTAGTATATGGAGTGGATACCTTCCACAATTCTGGTGGACAGCTTCTTTAAACTTCCCAGCAACTACGCTTACACCATCAGTATCTGGCGGATGGTTAAACTTTCCACCAACGACAGTAACCACAACCGTATCAACAAGACAATCGTCAAGCAACGCAACATACAAAGGTCTTCCGTGGGGATCTTGTGCAACAGATTTTTTATGGAATGTGTCAACACCATCATGGTCATTTACCGACAGTACTGTGTCCTATTCGGGAGCTTCCTACGTAATGAGACAATGGTCACTTTCTACGGACTATACTGGAAGCTTTCTTAGAAATAATTGGGGTGGTTATAGTTCTGTTGGAGTATCTGCATACCCAGTTACATCTAGTTGGTATATAACTGATCCGAAGTTTGGTAATGCATCAAATATGTATTACGTTCATAGTAGGAATGGATTATTACAATATCCAACATATGTTGGGAGTTGGTATGCTTATTCTGGTATTGAATATAGTTCTAATGTAGCTTATGACATAACATGGCCAAACGTAACTAGCTCAAACGCTACATCATCAATTGATGGACAATATTTTGATGTTGGTGGAGGTGCAGCAATCACTAGAGCAGCAATCAGTAGATCGTTTGTTACACAATCTGTATCAGGATCGGGATCGGGTACAGTTACCGTTAGACATTATACAGAAGCACTAAAAGCTCGTAGATTATACTTTCCTATTCCAGTTAGTGGTAGTGGAACAACCAATGGAACAGACTATTTCTTTAAGCTTTTTTCAGGTTATGGAGCTAGTGAGATTTTTTCAGATAATGGTGGAATCTACAATGTACAACTTTCCCTTAAAAGAAAAGTATCCACAGATAATTTTCCAGATACGGGATCGTTTATGAGTGTCTTTATTCACAATGTGCATTCATCTGCACCAAATCCAGGATTAAGAGTTGGAGGTACTAGTGGTTGGTACCCACCAGACAATAATATTGTAAAAATTGGACATGGTTATCAGGGTGGTCCACAAATGTCTTTCTATGATGTGCAGACCGGCTATCAAATTGAAAAGTTCAACTTCAATGTGATACAGTACGGATATCCAGCACAACTATGTTTGGAGGCATCGGGATCATTATCGGATAGCTCTTTCTTTGGTATTATAGTGGATGATATCCAAATTTGTAAGGTTGGTGTAACAACTGATCCACGTTTTATTAAACCAACTACTGTTGCACAGAATACTAGCAATTTGGGTGAAGCCATCTCTGTACCATATGATCCAACCGGTGGAGGTTCTCTTGCTTAATTACAATTAGATGATAGGTAACAACACTATAAGAAACTGTACAAGACCCTTCCCAGCAATACAAGGGCTGCTCAACGAGCATACACTCGGTAAGATTCTTATCAAGAATGTGTATCAAGCTTGGAATGGCGAGAGTATTGTTGATATAAAACAAAAACATACTGATAACCCATATACACTGAGGATAGGAACGCCATCAACTGACAAGCAATTAAAAGGTGACGCTATATATTTTATCTTACATTATTTAGCATACAATCCACTAACAAAGGATATTGAGCGCCGTGAGATTGTACCACTACGTAATATGGAGAGGGTTTATATTGGTCAATCGTTGGATGAGGGATTATATAAAGACTATAGGTTATTTGTTGATGGTAATGCTGTTGTTGATGATATCTTCTTAAAGAATTACGAACAACTGAAAGATACCTCATTAGGACGTCTATTAGTAACCTTACTCGATAGAACAGAGAAAATGCAGTTAGAGATTGCTAAATTAAAGCGTGAACTCGATTCCAAACATATTTATATTCAAGACACCTTAAAGAATGAATGAACTTACTAAATTCCTAGTTGAAGGAGTATTAAGAGAGGCAGAAGCCGGAATAATTGTAATGCTACCAGGTGGTTTCAAACCTCCTCATGGTGGTCACTTGGAATTAGCAAAGCGTTACGCAGCACTACCTAGTGTAGCAGAAGTGCGAATACTGATTGGACCAAAAGAGCGTGATGGAATTACTATGAAACAATCCATGGAAGTGTGGAAGCTTTTATTAGGTGGTATTCCAAATATAAAAGTAGAGCAAGCTCCAAACGATAATCCAATGAGAGCAGCCTACGAGTTCGTAGAAAAAGCTCCAGCAGGAACTTATGCTCTAGGAGCTAGTTCAAAAGGAAGCGACTACGCTCGTGTTAAGGGTTTTGTAGACGGACACGCAGCAGGAGCAAAGTATCATAGACCAGGTGTTAATGTTGTTGAGTTGTCATTGAACACATCACCAATCTTATACAAAGGTCGTACTGATCAGTTGAACGGACAAGGTCTAAGTGCATCAACTTTGAGAGCAGACTTAGCAGCAAAGAACTTTGACAACTTCAAAACAAACTACCCAGGTATCTCCGAGTCAACTATCAAATCAGTATTTAAAATATTAGCACCAGGACAACCATTACAAGAGGTTGATCTTTCTGCTATTGTGAAAAAAATGAGTTCACGATTTCAAGCTTTCTTGAGATCGATAGCTGCTGAGAGTAGAGAGACTAAAGAAGCTTTTGTTATGTTAGCTCAAGCTGCTCAAGGTAAAAAGACACTAACTGATGCCGAAAAGGAGGAGATTGGTAATCAGATGAAGGACGTATTGAAGACAGCAGGCATTATTGCAGCTAGTGTTCTTCCAGGCGGAACAATTTATTTCATTTTGATTCGCTTATTACGTTTAGAAAAATACACAATCCCAAACAACTTTTTAAATAAAGCAGCAACAACCGCTCCATTGTTTGAGCGTACTCTTCTAAAAGAAGGTGGTGCCGCTGGTCACATGACACACCCTTACGAGGACTATGATCTAACTTTCAAAGATGCAAACAGTATGATTGATGCAGCTTTGAGTGGTAAGGTTGAATATGCACAAGAGAAGTTGGATGGTCAAAACCTTATGGCTACCTACAAAGATGGTAAAGTCCGTGCAGCTAGAAACAAAGGGCATTTAAAAGATGCAGGTGCAACATCTCTAACTGTTAAGCAGGTTGAAGATATGTTTGCAGGACGTGGTGCTATTCAAGCAGCTTTTGGAGAAGCAATGAAGGATCTGGAAGCAGCAATCAATAAACTTACACCAGAACAAAAAGAAGAGTTCTTCCAAAATGGAAAGAAGTTTGTAAACTTTGAAGTGTTGTATCCAGAAACAGCTAACGTAATTCCTTATGGAGCTACTCAGCTGAGACTACACAACATTACAGAATACGATCCAGCAGGGAATGTTGTAAATACTGACACGGATGCTGTACATAAGTTGGATGGAGCTCTTAGACAAATTGAAGCTCAAAATCAAAAAACATACGAGATCCGCGTAACCGATCCAATCACAATCAATAAGTCTGCAGATTACGAAAGACAGCGTGACGAATTGCATCAAGCGCTTAGAAAGCTTAGAGAGCAATATAAGTTAAAGGAAGATGATAAAATTAGTGTGTACATCCAAGCTTGGTGGACAAACTATTTGAAGAACACTGCAAAGCAGTATGGTTACGAGATCCCAGCCAACACCTTACAACAACTAATCAATCGTTGGGCTTACTCACTCAAAGATATTAACATCAAGGTTATCCGTGATGGTATTGATAACGAGGACTTCAAAAATTGGGTTGTAAATTTCGATAAAAAGGAGTATGGTGTTCAAAAGAAGATATGCATAAAACCTCTAGAGACGGTATTCCTTAAACTAGGAGTTTATACATTAAAGAATGTTTCGCAATTAGTGTCTTTGAATCCTAATGATACTGTTAGACAGATCAATAAGGATCTTGAAGATGCAATTGCTAAAATACAAGCAGCTGCACAAACCCCTGAGATGTCAGATGATGATGCCTCTTTACAGTTTTTGAAAAGAGAGTTAACACGACTTAAAGATATTGGAGGTTTTAAAGCTATTGTACCTTTAGAAGGTATTGTGTTTAAATATAACGGAAAACTTTACAAGCTGACTGGAGCATTTGCACCAATCAATCAGATTCTAGGGTACTTAAAATTCTAAAAAATGAAACTAAAGAAATTACTTGAAAACCAAAAGCTAGAAGAAAAGAAAGAGGCTATTGCATCTTCACCTAGCACAAACATGACCCTACACTACGATGCAGATTTCAAAAACGTAGGAGAAGAGGGAAGCCCAGAATTTAGCTTTACGATTAGTATTTCGTCAGTTGGTGGAAAAGAGTTTTTCCGATCAGTTGGTGATAGTAATGAGAGTGCTAAATTAGCCGAAGGTGTACGACTAGAGCTTCGTAGAGCTTTGCGTAAATTTGATAAGAATGTACAATTCGTAATTGAAAAATACAAGTTACAAGCACGATGAGAGATTTATTTGTTACGACAGACTCTAAATATACAAAACGTATTGAAGGTGATGTATGGGAAGAGCAAGGAAAGTTATGGACCATTAAGAATGGTATAAAAAGAACCATCTCAAAGATGGAGGCAGCTAGAAAGGAGTTACTAACTCCATTAGCATGTCCTAGTTGTGGAAAGGCTATGAAACATCATTTAGATGAAAAAGCTTGGTCTACACATAAAAGCTGTTTTGAGTGTGTGATTGATAACGATCACAAAATGATGAAGAGTGGTGAGTGGGCTGATTATGAGAAGCAAGTAATGCTAAATAACGCTGAAGCGTTTTTGAAAGACTTTGAATCTTATATGAAGGACTACATGAGTGATAGTGTTTCTAGTTCTAATGTTACTGAAGATGGTATGGTTGAGAGATGGAAAGATGTCAGCCAAGATCATTTAGAAGAAATAAAAACCCAAGTGGTTGAAAAACTAGAACAAAACATAAAAGAAATAAGAGAAAAGTAATGGATTCAGCGATTGTAGCAGCCTTCCTAACTGGCGTATTGGGACCTATCGTGGTGTTAGTCACTCGGTATATTATAGAACGACGTAAGAAAAAAACCGATATGGTTCAAGAAGCGTTAGAAACTAGTGAGAAGGTGCTTGCAAAGATGGAGCATATCCGTGATGAATTTGGTGCAGATCGAGTTTGGATATCACAATTTCATAATGGAGGTCATTTCTATCCAACCGGAAAAAGCATTGCTAAATTTAGCGTAGTGTATGAGGTTGTTTCAGCAGGAGCTACATCAATCCAAACCAACTTTCAAAATATACCTGTCAGCTTATTTTCACGATTTATCAATCAACTATTAGAAAATGATATTATTGAGATTGCTGACTTTAAAGATGAGTCTATTGCAACATGGGGATTGAAATATGTAGCTGAAGAGTCAGGTTGTAGATCCGAGTATATTTTTGCTGTTAAGAATATTGATGGTAAATTTATAGCTATTATGGGTCTAGATTATACAAAAAGAAAAACTAAGCTTGGTATGGAAGATATCAATCATCTTGCAAATCATGCAACTGCCATTGGCGGTGTATTAGATACACACTTAAATAAAAAATAATGACAAACGAAGAGTCTCAAGGATTGTGGGCAAACATAAGAGCTAAGCGTGCTCGAGGTGAAGCACCCGCACGTAAAGGCTCTGAGGCATACAAAAAAGCAGTAGCTGCTGCTAAGAAGATTAATGCAGAGGAGGGTGTATACGAAGTCACTATCTGTGAAGCTTGTGCGTTAGCGTTGATGGAAGACATCAAAGCCGGAAACATACAAATAACTGAAGCAGAATATCAAGGTCGTAATGTACAACTTGGTAAACCAATGCGTGGTGATGTTAAGAAGTTCAAGGTCTATGTTAAAAACCCAGAAGGCAATGTTGTTAAAGTAAACTTTGGACAGAAGGGTATGAGTATTAAAAAGAACAATCCAGAAAGACGTAGATCGTTTAGAGCAAGACACAACTGCGATAACCCAGGACCAAGACACAAACCAAGATATTGGTCTTGCCGAAAGTGGTAAGGTTATCCTATTTATACAATATCAATTAACATGGCAAACGTAAAAGACTTAAAACAAAAATTAGACTGGCAATTGAAAGCCAGAGTCATTTCTGAAGACTATTACAACACAGAAATGCACAGACTCCTTATTATAGAGGATGCAGCAGATGATTTGAAAAAAGCAATGGATAAAGATCTTGCTGGTGCTGTAGCTGACTTAAAAGCTAAAGCATCGGATGCAGAGTTCAAAGCAGCTGCTAACAAAGGTACTGAAGATGGTCAACCAGAAGATGAAAAAGTGCCGTTTAATACTACACCAATTGCTGCAACTAAAATGTTTCCAACACAAGCAGAAATAGGATTCGGAAACAGCCTTGATGATATTATCAATGACAAGTATGGAGCTATTGATGCAGCTTTTACTAATCCAGTAAAGATGCCATCACCAGATGGAAAGATTCCAGTATTGTGCGCTGAAGTGGATGGTCAAGTAGCAATCTTAGATGGACATCATAGATGGTCACTTTGCTTTATGATTAATCCAAAAGCTCAAATGATGTGCGACATTATGAAAGCTCCAGCAGGAATGGGTGCAGAAGATGCACTTAAAGCAATGCAATTAGCAATCGCAGCAAAAGCAGGAAAAGTTGTTACTAAACCTTTCGAAGGAAAGGATTTAATGGCTACTAGCACTGAAGAGGTGATAAAATATGTTACAGAAAACATAGGTAAAGCAGAAGTTCAAAAGTTTGCAAAATATGCTCCTGAGATTTTTACAAAGGTGGGATTAAAAGTACCTAACAACGATCGAGATGCTGCTGATGCTAAAAATAGAGCAGCTGTAGCTAAGTATATCGGTAAGTCACACGCACTTATTATCAAAATGAAAGGACCTTATCCACGAACAATTATGCCACAAGCAGGTAAGTCTGGAGATAAGACAACTCAAGCAACTGTTAACACAGCTTTCCAATCAGGTGAGATTAACTTCAAAGAACCATTTAAAGAATCAGCAACCAAAGCAATTGATAAGATGCTTAAGGAAGCAATCAAAAAAGGAAAAGCATAATGCCATATACAGCTAGAAAGGTCGGAGATCAATACTGCGTCTACAAAAAAGATGGTGGTGAGAAGGTAGGTTGCACAGATGGCAACAAAGAAGCATTGCGTAAATATTTAGCAGCTTTACATCTTAACGCAAACGAGAGTGTAAACGAATTGACTATAAACTCTGTTGGTGTAAGAGAACTACTTCGTAAAATATTTCGTGATCCAAAGTTAATGGATCAACTAAACTTCAAAACCTTTCGAAGAGCTGTTGAATTTGTTCGCACAGCCGACATAGAAGACTTCAATCAACTGGAGCAAGAAGTGGAGGCTTATGAGCAAGGTAAATTGCAAGAGCAAGTACGCAAACTTGTGAGAGAGCATATGCAGAAAGTGATTTCTGTAAGGTCGAACCAAAATAAAAAATAATGGAAGGTGAGAGTAGTAAGAGGAATAAAAAAACAGGATCTCGCAACCTGGAGCATGATGATAGCTCTATTCTTCAATCCACTGGGGTTCGACGTAGTCCAATATTGGTTGATACTAGCAACTGGAAATTTGTGGAGAGCGAATTTCGCTTTGTACTGTATAGCGGGGTTGTTCTTTGGATTATCCATTTTATTTCGATGGCAATATAAGAAAGGTCTTAAAGCTTAACACATACTATTTATATATAAACGCGTTAAAAAATGAAGAAGAATAGGACAAAATCACAATTAGCTGAAAGCTTATTGCGTCGTTATATCCAAAAAGAGATTCGTAAGATCATGGAAGCGGATGAGGAGAGTACAGAAGAAACTCCAGCTGCAGAAACTCCCGAGACTCCTGAAACACCTACTGACAAACCAGTAACTGAACCTAAGCCGCAAGAAAAGCCTAAAGAAGAGCCTAAGCCAGAACCTGCTCCAGAACCAGAACCCGAAGTTGGATTAAACCAAGACTTTCAAGATGCAATGGATCAATTTGTACAAAAGTTAAAAACTAGTACAGAGCCAGTTGAGCAAGATGATTTAGTAACTATGGTTGGTGACTTGATTACTATGTTCAATGCTTCTAGTGAGGGTAAATTAAAAATATTACAAGCTGTAAAATCAAACATCATACAATAATGAAAACGGCACATATCATAAAACGTCTAAAAGAGGATACAGCTTATCAAGAGTTTTTCAAAAAAGCAATGGTTAAGTTCGACATCAAATCACCAGCTGATTTGGAAGATCCTGAGAGAAAGAAAAACTTCTTCAACTACGTTGATAAAAACTACTCAGCTAAGACTGAACGTAAATTAAAATAGTATGCAAGCAAGAGTTACAAAAACAAACCTAATGTTAATAGTAGTCATCGCAGCATTGCTGATTTACTATTTTATGTACAAAGCACCAAAGATTGGTGACGCTGATCGTTACGCAAAACAGAAACAAGAGATCGATAGTTTGACTCAAGTTATTGGTGGTTTGGAGCGTGAGCAACTGGTTCGCGATAGCATCATCAAAGACTTTGAGATAAAGGTGTCTGCATTAGATGATGAAATCGATAACCAAAAGGGTAAAATTTCTAATCTAAAAAAACAATATGGCACTAAAATTCAAAATGTTGGTAGGTACACTCCTACTGAGCTTGACAGCTTTTTCACAGACCGTTACAATTAAGGATACTTGCAAGGTTATGATTCCTTGCACTACTGCTAAAAAAATTGCAGTTGATTTAGTGAAAGGGGATTCAGCAAAAGCTGAGTTAACTCAAACTATACAGCTATTACAACTCACTGAGCAAAAAGTTGAGTTGAAAGATAGTATCATCCAAACTTACGTCCAAAAAGAAGCAAACTACACACAACAAATTCAACTCTACAAAGAGAAAGAATCTAAGTATGTATTAATCGTTTCCGATTTGGAAAAAGACAATACTAGGTTAAGAAAAACAACAAGGGTGTTAGGAGGTACAGTAGGTGCATTATTCCTAACAACGTTGATTGGTTTTTTGATACCATAACAATACCGGTTACGTATGTCAGAAAAGACTTTAAAAGATATAATCAAGGAGGAGTACCTAAAGTGTGCAAAGTCAGCAACTTACTTCATGAAGAAGTATTGTATGATTCAGCACCCCACTAAGGGAAAAATTCCATTTCATCTTTATCCTTACCAAGAAGACTCGTTACAAGAGTTTCAAGATAACGACAGGGTTATCATTTTAAAATCTAGACAGCTAGGTATCTCAACACTTATTGCAGGTTATGCACTTTGGATGATTCTATTCCAAAATGATAAGAACGTACTTGTAGTTGCGATTGACCAGAACACATCTAAGAACCTTGTAACAAAGGTGCGAGTGATGTTTGATAATTTACCTAGTTGGTTAAAGCTGAAGGCGGTTGAGAGTAACAAGCTTTCAATGAGACTTTCAAACGGATCACAAATCAAAGCCGTATCGAGTACAGGAACATCAGGACGTTCAGAAGCGTTATCGTTAGTTATTATTGATGAGGCAGCTTTCGTTGATGGAGCAGAAGAACTATGGGCATCACTACAACAAACATTGAGTACGGGTGGTCAAGGTATCTTGTTATCAACTCCTAATGGTACTGGTAACTTCTTCCACAAAATGTGGACTAAAGCAGAAGCAGGTGAGAATAAGTTTAAGACTCTACGACTTCCATGGCAAGTGCATCCTGAGAGGGATCAAACATGGAGAGATCGACAAGATGCTGAGCTTGGTTTAAGACTTGCAGCTCAGGAGTGTGACTGTGACTTTAGTACATCAGGTAATACTGTCGTATCACCAGAGCTCATTACATACTACATGCAGACCTATGCTCAAGATCCAATTGAGAAGAGAGGTTTTGATGGTAACTACTGGGTATGGGAGTTTCCAGACTACACAAAAAACTATATCCTATCTGCCGACGTTGCTCGTGGAGATGGTAGTGACTACTCTGCTTTCCATGTTGTTGAGGTTGAATCATGTCGCCAGGTAGCAGAATATAAAGGTCAGGTTGGAACAAAAGATTTCGGTAATTTACTAGTAGCTGCAGCAACAGAGTGGAACAATGCATTGCTAGTTGTGGAGAACGCTAACGTAGGATGGGCAGCAATTCAGCAAGTTATTGATAGGAACTATCCAAATTTATATTACACATATAAACAAGATGCATTAGACTCAGACAAGTTCCTAACTAAGGGATATGACTTAGCATCTAAAACTGACATGGTTGCAGGGTTTACAATGTCACATAAAACAAGACCTTTAGTTATTTCTAAACTAGAGTTGTTTATCCGTGAAAATAGTTGTATAATACGTAGTAAGCGCTTGCTTGATGAGTTGTATGTATTCATATGGAGAGCTGGTAGAGCTGAAGCAGCTCAAGGCTATAACGATGACTTGGTCATGTGTTTTGGTCAAGGGTTGTGGGTCAGAGATACAGCATTGAAACTTAGACAAGCAGGTATAGAAATTAACCGAGTGGCAGTAAATAATATCAAATCGACCGTAGCTGTGTATACTAGAGCCCAAACTAATAATCCGTGGAATATGACGGACAATAAAGGGAACAATGAGGACATGGGATGGCTTCTTTGATGCCGCGACTATTTATTAAAAATAAACACTAATGGCTGAAAATAAGACACTCTTTAGCAGGCTACAAAAGCTCTTTAGTACGGATGTGATCATTCGTAATGTGGGAGGTAACCAACTAAAGGTTATTGATACAGCTCGCATTCAATCTGACGGAAACATAAACACAAACCGTCGAATCGACCGATTTTCAAGACTCTTCTCTACAACACCTGGTATGTCTCAACATGCCGGTCAATTACAATTATATACTCGTTTAGAGTTGTTTCGTGATTATGAAGCAATGGATACGGATAGTATTATTTCGTCAGCATTAGACATTTATGCAGACGAGTGTACTGCTAAAAATGAGTACGGTGATATGTTAACAATCACCACAGGAAATGAGAAAGTTCAACGAGTTTTACATAACCTATTCTATGATGTATTGAACATCGAGTTTAACTTATGGCCTTGGATTAGAAATACGGTCAAATATGGTGACTTCTTTCTACACTTAAACATTGCTGAAAAGTTTGGTGTTATTAATGTGGAACCTATCTCAGCTTATGAAATGATCAGAGAAGAAAACTTTGATCCAGAAAATCCTACAAAGGTTAAGTTCCGTAGAGATACAACAGCTGTATCAGGATTGACACATATGTCATCTGCTGGTAAAGAGGGTGAGACTTACGATAACTATGAGATTGCACACTTTCGCTTATTAAGTGATACAAACTTTTTACCGTATGGTAGAGCGATCATTGAACCATCTAGAAAGGTTTGGAAACAGATCACACTAATGGAAGATGCGATGTTAATTCATCGTATTATGCGTGCTCCAGATAAACGTATTTTTAAGATTGATATTGGTAACATTCCACCTGCTGAGGTAGATGCTTTCATGGAAGGTATGATCAACAGAATGAAGAAAGTACCATACGTTGATCCAGAGACTGGTCAATACAACTTAAAGTACAATATGCAGAACCTTCTTGAAGATTTTTATCTTCCAGTTCGTGGTTCAGAAAGTGGTACCAACATCGAACCATTAGCAGGTCTAAACTATGATGGTATTACGGATATCGAGTACTTAAAGAATCGTCTACTAGGGTCATTAAAGATTCCAAAAGCGTATCTTGGATATGAAGAGGATACAACCGGTAAAGCAACTCTAGCATCTCAAGATTTCCGTTTTGCTAGAACAGTAGAGCGTGTACAGAAAATTATCACATCTGAGTTGTACAAGATTGCAATCGTGCATTTGTACACTCAAGGATTTACTGACGAAGATTTAGTAGACTTTAGTTTAAGCTTAACAGCACCATCTTCGGTATATGAAAAAGAGAAGATTGAACTTTGGACTAGTAAAGTTACCTTAGCTGGTGACATGATAGAGAAAAAGTTATTCAGTCGCAATTGGGTTTACGAGCAGTTATTTGGATTAACTGAGGTACAATACCTACAAGAGCAAAATCGAATTATCGAAGATACAAAAGCCCAGTTTAGAATTGAGCAGATTAAAACAGAAGGTAATGATCCAATCAAGACTGGACAGTCATTTGGAACACCTCACGATTTAGCAGCTTTATATAAGGGTAGTGGAGAGGTACCAAAAGGGTACGATGAAAGGCAAGCACAAATGCCAAAAGGTGGATGGCCTGGAGCTGGAAGACCAGAAGAACCAGGAACACATGGTACACATGAGCATCCACTTGGATGGGATCCGTTAGGAAACAAGACTATCCGCAAGGTTTATGAGAGTTCAAAGAAGAGAGCGTTATACGAAGGTTTGATCACAGAATTGGATAAAAAGAAAAACGCAATACAAGATACATTTGAATCCGAGCGTTTTGAAGAAAATTCAAATTTGTTGAACGAGGATAATATCTTACAAGAAGAATAACATAAACCGACATATTTATTATTAGATGAAAAAATCAACACACTCCAAGATCAGGAACACGGCAATTCTATTTGAATTGTTAACGCGTCAGGTTGCGGCTGATACAATTAAGGGTGTCGAGAAATCACCGGCTTTAACTATAATCAGAGAGTTTTTCAAAGCTGATTCAATTCTCGCAAAGGAGTTGGTATTATACCAAACTCTAATGAATGAAAAGTATACCGATGGCAGCAAAGCTAATTACCTATTGAATACAGTAGTAAAGTTGCGTAATAAAATGAACGCAACAAAGCTTAGCGAAACCAAGTACAATTTGATTAAAGAGGTTAAGAATCATTACGATCTTAAAGATTTCTTCAAAACCAATCTAGCTGAGTACAGAATCTACGCATCCATCTATCGTATTTTTGAAGGTGTGAGTGTTGCTAAAGTAGCTGATGTTGTTAAGAGTCGTTATACAATTCTTGAACACATCACTAGAAAGAACCAAATTAAACTTGCTGAGTCAGCAGAAGCTGCAGTAGATGATTATTTGAAGCAAGATGAAGAAGTTCGTTTGTTAGCTTACAAGTTGATGATAAATAAATTCAACGATAAGTACGCTAATCTATCAACAAAACAAAAAGGCATTTTAAGAGAGTACATTAATAATGTATCTAACACTGCTGGGTTAAAACAGTTTATCGTTAAAGAAGGTAAGATTGTAGCAGCAGCTATTCAGAAAATGCTACCAAAAGTTCAAGATAAGGTAACGGCTATCAAACTCAATGAGGTTGTTAGCATGACTAACAAACTTGAAAAAATTAAGTCTGTTAAGGAAGATCACGTTTTATCACTACTTCTATATCATGAGCTACTAAAAGAGTTGAAAAATGTCAAGTAAGAAACTAACATTAAAAGAGATAGAAGAGGTACGTAAGTATATTAAAAAACTACGTAACGAAGGGAGTACCTCAGATGGTGCAGGAGCTTTCCACACACCAGGTGCTTTCACAGGAGATCCTACAGACGACGGAACTCAAGCGGTTGATCTAGAAGACGAGCAATTTGCATATAGCAAGAAGGCTCCAAAAGAACATCCACATACAATAAAATTACACGAAGTTAGCTATAAGAGTTTTAAAACTGATCCAACAGCTAACGAAGTTCAAAAGGTCAATAGAAAGATATTAGAAGTGAATAAGATGCTTAGAGAAATCTCTAGAGCGTTAGATCACAGTATCAAGCTAAAAACCGAATCAGCAATTGACAACGGTCGTTATTGGAAGCGTACAAATGAAGCTATCCTAAAGATCAGCAACAGATTGTCTGAGATAAATAAAAAAGCACGCAGTCTAGCAAACTTGAAAGAGTTGGCAGCTACAGCTGTAAAAGATAAGCTAGTGCAAATTTTTGCAAAAGCTGGATTGACTATCAAACCTCAAGATATTGACTACAATCAATTAGGGACTGAGTGGTATGAATTTGATGTTATGCTCGATGGAGAGCCATACGCTATCGATTATCGTAATGGTGAGTTAATGTACCAAGCCTACGATGAGGAGATTAGATTAGGAAACTTCAATCAAGAACAACAATTAGTACAGAACATAACTAAAGAATTTAAAGCATGAGCAAGCAAGTAATAGTTGACTTCATAGGCTCTTTACAATTTACACCAGAGCAGATTAACGAATCAATTAGCCAAAATAGTGGCAAGTTGATCGTAAGCGGTGTCATGCAGAGAGGTAGTTCAAATATGGATAAGAACTTTAACCAAAATGGTAGAAGCTATCCAATGCCTATTCTAAAGCGTGAGTGTGAAAAATACAAAAAAGTATTTGTAGCTGAGCGTAGAGCATTAGGAGAATTAGATCACCCAGAATCATCTGTAGTCAACTTAGCAAACGTATCACACAATATCTTAGATTTGTGGTGGGAAGGTAATGACTTGATGGGTAGAATTGAAATTCTATCTACACCATCTGGAAACATTGCCAAAGAACTTTTAAAAGCGGGTATCCGCTTAGGTATTAGCTCTCGTGGTATGGGTTCTGTTAAGAATCTAGGAGAGGGTAGAGTAGAAGTGCAAGATGATTTTGAAATCGTTTGTTGGGATTTAGTATCTAATCCATCAACACAAGGTGCTTTTATGGATAACCTAAACGAGGGTGTATCTCATGGTGCCAGCAACAACAACAAATACAATAAAGTGAACTCACTTATTAGTGATATAATCTCAATAATGTAATATGAAACTCAAAAAGATAAAAGAAAGCATCGACCAAAAGGTTGAACTAAACGAAAAAACTCAGTTTTTAGAAGCAGTTTCTAGATTCAACGAGTATGGTGCGAAGATTTATCGCACTGACGATTTGCGTGAAGCAGCAACTGCAATTAGCAACATTGTTGAGAATGCTGAAAGAATTGCTCTTCAGGAAACTGATGAGTGGTTTGATGAGATTACTGTGAAGCGTAATATGAAAGGTCTACGATCAAATAACGAGCAGTTTATGAAAACTGTAAAAGAGGTTGCTAAATTACAGCAACGCCTAGAATCGTTATATGAAGAAATGGGTCACACATTATCACGCTACTATGAAATTAAATAAGCAAGTTAAAGAGCTAATCGAAAAGGTTGTAAAATCCTACGTTCTAGAAGCGGAGGAAGAGGCAAATCCTTTTGCCGCTGCTGCAAAGGGTGGACCAGAAGCTGCTGAGAAAGCGGGTGAAGAAGAGAAGAAAGACGCAACTCCAGAAAAGCCAGCAGGTATTCCGATTAGTTTTAATCTTAGCGCAGTAAAAAAATACAACAATGCTAACTTTGTTAGCGATAAAGGTACTGTCAAAAGTATTGACAAAAAAGGTGTGTTGGTAACAACTCAACCAGATGGTGTAGATGTTCTTGTGAATTTTGACGATATATCAGAAAACGTAAAAAACTTCTTTAAAAAGAAATAATGGCAAAGCTTGGATTAATAGTTGAACAGATCCTTAGAGAGGAAGAGGATAAAAAAATGATAGCAGCAATGGATGCTGCAATGAAAGATTCTTTTACAGCTTTGGGAACTGAGTTCGAATCGAATAAAGATGAGATTGAACAAGAGGTTGAATCTTCTGAGGAAAAGTTGAATGAATCGCTTGGAGCATTTGCAATCATTGGATTTATCTTGGCACTACCTAAAGTAGTTGAGCTTTTTGTTAAGGGTGTTGGCAAGTTGGTAGCTGTATGGAAGAAGCTAGTTAAGCCAGGACAAGCAAAAGGTCAAGAGGAGGAGTTTGCTCACAACATTATCGAGTTCACTCACAAGTGGCACAAAGCGTATGTCAAAGGTTTGAAATTTATTCTTAAAATTAGTGGTATTTTTAAGAAAGCTGGTATCGAAGGAGATACTGCACAAGACAAAGCAGCAGAAATGTTGTATTACACTATTATTGCGGGGCTTGCGGTCTACTCAGGAATTGGGGCAATTGGAGCCTTCAAGGGAGCGATGACTGGAGCAGCTCATGGTGGTAGCTTCTCAATTGCAGCATTTGAGGCAGCAATGGCATCCATCAAAACCTCAGAGGTTTCATCATTCTTAGGTAAGGTTGGTCTAAAAAGCGCATAATATATAAAAAAATTTTTGTAGAACCCACCCTTCAAGGTGGGTTTTGCTTTTTGCGTGACTATTTATGATCATAATACGCTATCCCTATTATAGCGTCCTAGTAATTGTATCTAATTGTAGCTCTCTAATAGCTATAGGACGTTAAGTCAAAAACCACATTAAATAAAGATGAACAAGCTTTTAAAAGATGCTATCGCTGACGCTAAGGCCGTACGCGAAACTGCGCTTGCAAACGCTAAAGCAGCTCTTGAAGAAGCATTTGCTCCTAAACTTCAATCAATGCTATCTCACAAAATCAAAGAAGAGATGGAAGACGAAGAAGAAGTAGAAGCACCTGCAGAAGAAGAGACTACTGAAATTGCAAGAATGCGAAAAATGGCTGGAATCGTTTCAGAAGAAGGTGAAGAAATGGAGGATGAAATGCCTGCTGAAGAACCTGCTGAAGAAGAGATGCCAACTGAAGAAGAAGAAATGCCTGCAGAGGATGAAATGCCTACTGAGGAAGAAGAAATGCCAGCTGACGATTCAGAAGAAATTTCTGATGAAGAGTTGGAAGAAATTTTACGTGAACTTGAAGGAGAAGAAGAAGGTTCGGACGAAGAAGAATCACTTGAAGAAGGTGAAGATGAAGAGTACGAAGAAGCTCCTAAAAGCGAAGGTAAAATGAAAAAGAAAAAGATGATGGAAGAAGAAGGCGACGAAGAAGAGGAGTCTGAACCTAAGACCGAAGGTGCTGAAGGTGAAGATGACGAAGAAGTTGACCTAGAAGAAATCATCCGCGCATTGCGTGAAGAAGATGAAGAAGCTGAAGAAGAAGAAACTGAGAAAGTTGAAGAAATCAAAACTGAACTCAACGAAGCTTACGGTGTAATCAAATTCTTACGTAGCAAATTGAACGAAGTAAACTTACTCAACGCTAAATTGTTATTCGTTAACAAATTATTCCGTAAAGGTGAGTTGACTGAGTCTCAAAAGGTTAAAATCATTGAAACATTCGACCGTGCTAAGAACGTACGCGAAGCTAAATTGATCTATGCTACTTTAGCTGAATCAGTTGGTAAAGCAAAAGCTACTGCTGCACCTAAGAAAAGAATGACTGAAGGTCTTGCATCTGCTCCACAGAAGAAGACTAAGATCATCACTGAAAGCAATGATATCGTAAACCGTTTCAAATCATTGGTTAACTACAACAAATAAACCCTTTAACAAAACAAAAAATGAATTTATTCGAAAACCTAGGAAATGTCAACCGCGCCCAAGAGGTTAAGCCGTTGATTTCTAAATGGTCAAAAACTGGCCTTTTAGAAGGTTTGAAAGGGAACAACGAGAAATCAACCGTTGCTGTCCTTTTGGAAAACCAAGCAAAACAATTAATTAAAGAAGGATCTGTATCTACTGCAGGACAAGGTACAAGCGGATATGAGCAATACCACGGTGTAGCTCTTCCATTGGTACGTCGTATCTTTGCTGAGATTTCAGCTAAAGAATTCGTTAGCGTTCAGCCAATGAACTTACCTTCTGGTCTAGTATTCTACTTAGACTTCAAATATGGTACTAACAAAGCTCCTTTTGGATACGATCCAACTGGTCAAAACCAAACTGGTACACTTCAGGGTGTTACTAACGGTACTGGTGCTCCTAAAGATGGTCTTTATGGTGCAGGTCGTTTCGGATTCTCATCTAATGGTGTAGTATCTGCAAACCCAGGTGCATTGTTCGTAACTTCAGGTTCAGCTACTGCTGCTTCTGTTAACTACGATGGTGACTTTACTGGTTCACTTTCTAGCTACCGTACTGTGACTTTCACAGGATTCTTCGCTACTGAATCTAAAGCTGACCAATACGCTGTTCGTGCATTCCAACCATTCTCTGGTTCAACTGCATTAACTGCTGGTACTGGATACTTCCCTGCATTCACTAAGAAGTCTGGTAACGACTTGATCTTCGTTGTAGCAAACTCTGCTATCACAACTGGTTCATGGGCAACTGCTGCTGTTAGCTACTCTATCCAACCTACTAATGACGCTCGTAGCGACTTCGAAACTGCTAACGGCCGTACATTAGATACCAACCTTAACATCCCTGAGATCGAATTGCAAATGCGTTCTATTCCAGTGACTGCTAAGACTCGTAAGTTGAAAGCAAGCTGGACTCCAGAATTTGCACAAGACCTTAACGCATACCACTCTGTAGATGCTGAAGCTGAATTAACAGCTATGTTATCTGAGTACGTTTCTATGGAAATTGACTTAGAGATCCTAGATATGTTGATCGCTGCTGCTGACACTACTGAATACTGGTCTGCACGTACAAACGAGGTTTGGAATGGTTCTGCATTCATTGCTGATCCTAACGTAAGCGGTAACGCATATGTACAAGGTACTTGGTTCTCTACTCTAGGAACTAAATTGCAAAAAGTTTCTAACCAAATTCACGCTAAGACATTACGTGGTGGTGCAAACTTCCTAGTATGTTCTCCTAACGTGTCTACTATTCTTGAGTCTATCCCTGGATATGCTGCAGATGGTGATGGTGAGAAAATGAAGTATGCAATGGGTGTTCAAAAAGTAGGTGCTTTAACTAGCCGCTACCAAGTGTACAAAAACCCTTACATGCAAGAAAACACTGTATTGATGGGCTTCAGAGGTAACCAATTCTTGGAAACTGGTGCAGTTTATGCTCCTTACGTTCCATTAATGCTTACTCCTCTAGTGTACGATCCTAACAACTTCATCCCACGTCGTGGTGTGATGACTCGCTACGCGAAAGTTGTTACTCGTCCTGAGTTCTATGGTAAAGTTTATGTTGGTCAATTGAACAACATCTAATCTAATCACGAATAGGTAAAAAGAGCCCCTCCAAAAGAGGGGCTTTTTTGTTGCCCGAAACTATTTATTAAGGACAAAGTTATTCATCAGTTATACCATATGACATGGACCAACCACAACCGGCTAAAAAGTTAAGCAACTTGGAAAAAAGAAAGCCGAAAAACCCAGTTAAATTCAAGATCGAATTGAATGAAGAGCAGAAGTCTGCTAAGTCAATAATCTTTGAAAATCCAATCACACTTCTAAAAGGAATGGCAGGTAGTGGTAAAACGCTAGTAGCGTGTCAAACTGCTTTAGATATGTTCTTTAAGAGGGAGATTGAAAAAATTGTAATAACAAGACCAACGGTAGCAAAGGAGGATATTGGATTCTTACCAGGTGATCTAAAGGAGAAAATGGATCCATGGCTAGCTCCAATCTATGCTAACTTGTATATGCTTTACAACAAGGAGGGTATTGATAAAATGGTTCAAGAGGGGCATATTGAGATTGTACCATTTGCATTCATGAGAGGTCGAACTTTCCCGAACACGTTTGTGTTAGTTGACGAATGTCAGAATATCACACATGGTCAGACTGAGATGATGCTAGGTCGTCTAGGTCGTGGTGGTAAGATGGTGTTTTGTGGAGACTTAGCTCAGATTGACTTGAAGCAAAAGAAAGACTCGGGTATTGGCTTCTTTGTTCGGTTAGAAGAAAACATTAAGGGTGTTAAGATAGTATCTCTCAAGACCAACCATAGACATGAAATTGTGGAAGAGGTGTTAAAGATTTACTCCGATTATCGAGACATCTAATGACACCAGAATATAAAGATATAAAAGCTGGCCCAATACGGTCAGCTTTTCTTTTAAATACAAATCACAACTATTTATTACAAAGTAGCTACACATGAACATACCAATTTGGCCAGGATCCAGTTCGTTTGCAACACTATCCGCTTCATTTTACACAGGATCATCTACAGTAAGACCTACAGCTTTTGGTTATTATGACGGAGATGTTGTATTCAAGACTGAAGCTGATAAAGTAGCAGACTGGTGTGCACGCAGATTAGGCTATCCTATAATGGAAGTTGAATTGCAAGATATTAACTTCTTTACTGCTTTTGAGGAAGCAGTGACTGAATTTAGCACTCAAGTGAATATGTTTAATGCAAAGGACTATATGCTAACTTTGCAAGGTACCTCAACTTCAAATCAACTATCACAGCGAACTATATCTCCCAACATGGGACGTACAATTGAGTTAGCTAAAAATTATGGATCGGAAACTGGTACTGGTGGTAACGTTGATTGGAAAAAAGGCTACATCAATCTTGTTGCTGGATCGCAAAGCTATGACTTAGACACATTATGGGCTAATGTTAGTGAGTCAGGAAACGCGATTGAAATCAAAAGAGTTTATCATGACTTTACGCCAGCTATCGTAAGATACTTTGACCCTTATGTAGGAACTGGAGCAGGAACTCAACAACTATTAGATAGTTTTGGTTGGGGATCATACTCACCTGCAGTATCGTTTATGGTGATGCCATTGTATGCGGATTTGCTTCGTATGCAGGCTATTGAATTAAATGATACGATTCGTAAGTCTAACTACTCTTTTGAATTGAGAAATAATAAACTGAGTCTATATCCCATTCCAACAGCTGATTACAAACTTTGGTTTGAGTATGTGGTTACTAATGATAGAAATAATCCACTACAAACTCCAACTGGATCAATCAGCGATTTGAGTAATGTACCTTACAGCAGAATTGAGTTCAATAAAATCAAAGACGTAGGTGTTCAGTGGATTTACAAATACACGCTAGCAACTGCAAAAGAAATGTTGGGTCTAGTTCGAGGAAAATATACAACCGTACCTATTCCAGGAGCAGAGACAACTCTTAACGGAACTGATTTATTAGCTCAAGGTCGTGAAGATAAAACCACATTACTTACAGACTTGAAAGAATTACTACAAAGTATGACTAGACAAGGTCAGATGGAACAAGAGTCAGCAATAGCAACTGCTATGCAAACACAATTATCAAAAGTACCACTTTACATATACGTTAAGTAATGGCATTATTTGGAAGTAGTCGGGATATAAGCTTTATTAAAAAGGTTAATGGTGAGTTACTAGACAATGTAATTCAGCAAGAGGTGGATTATTACAAGTATTTTCTACCAGAGACAAAAGCAAAAGATGTTGCTTCTAATTTATACGGAGAAGCATCAGGTCAAAAAACTTACTATACAGCAGTTCGAGTGACGTGCTTAATAGAAAGAGGAGATCAAACCTATGTAGCTGATGATCAGTTTGGGTTAGACGTTATTCAGACAATGACGTTTAGGTTTTTAAAACCAAAACTGAGAGAAATCAACCTAGTACCAGCAGGTGGCGATATTGTTGAAGTTCGAGGTAACTTCTACGAGCTAGATCAAATAAACGAAAACCAGTTTATTGCTGGAAAAGATAACGACTATGGAAAGAGTGTTGGTTCAGAGTTTGGTGAAAGTTTAAGCATACTATGTGTTGGACATATGACTAGAGTTTCAAGATTGCAAATAGTAAAGAGTAGAGTTTAATGTATACAAGAAAGCAACTACCTAAAACACAGTACGAACTTAGTAAGGGTTCAGAAAACAGTGAGTTCAAGCGTCATAATGATATCAGACGTGACGACGATACGCTGAAGGGGCTTTCTGTTGGTCTATTTGATATAGACTATGCTATTCAGTTTTATTTTGAAAACGTAATCAAACCATACATTGTAGAAAATGGAGTAAAAGTTAAAGTCCCTGTAATATACGGTTCGCCAGAAAAGTGGAAGAACTTACAAGCAGATGGGTACTTTCGCGATAAGGAGGGAAAGATTCAATCTCCACTAATAGCTTACAAAAGAACAGCGATTACTAAAAATCGTATGTTAGCTAATAAAGTAGACGCCAACTTTCCACAACTATATCAAACACAAGAAGTCAAATACTCACAAGTTAACAAGTACGATCAGTTTAGTGTTTTAACAAATAGTAAACCAATCAAATCATACATAAACACAGTAGTGCCTGATTACGTCGACATTACTTACGATGTGGTTGTTTGGACAGATTACATTGAAGGAATGAACTCAATTGTTGAATCAATCATATACTCGGAAGGTGCTTACTGGGGTGATATGGAGCGATTCAAGTTTAGAACAAAAATTGACAGCTTTACAAACACAACAGATGTACTGCAGGAAGCAGATCGAATTGTAAGAACGACTTTCCAAATAACCTTGTTTGGACACATTGTTCCTGATGTTCTGGTTAAAGAGTTGAGTAACAAGTATTCAGAGAAAGCTTTTGATACTCGTCAATTCACAATAGAGACTACACCAGATGCCGATCCTGCAATCTACCAAGAAACCGAAACATCAACTATAAGTGGTGGCGCAGGTGCATTATCTTTTACAGAACCTACAGTGAGAACAGCAATCAACCCACTATCTTTGACAGATGCCACTACAGTTGCTTACCTAGCAGCAAACAAGGCACTAGTTGGAACCTCGGTATCCGTACCAGATACAGTATACTTTACGGCAACATTCTTAACAGCACCATCAGGATTACCGGCTACTGGTGTTAACAACTTCCAATTCTTAGTGAACGGTATCTATGTAGAACCGGCAGCAATAACAAGCTTCACAGAATCATCAGGAGTATGTACATTGGTATTAAACACATCACAATTAGGATTTACATTAGCAACAACTGATGAGGTTGTCGCAGTAGGAAAATTTGTATAATGGCTTTAATAAGAGGAGAACAGATATCAGGAAGTGTTGCAAGTGCGAGTTATGCACTTAGTGCGAGTTATACGCTCAGTGCTAGTTATGCAGTCAGTGCTAGCATTGCAAACACAGCTTCTTACGTTGATCCAATTTTCATATCAGCCTCAATGGTGGCACTGGGGTTTGCTGGTCAAGATGTTGCTTTATCGCAATCCACAAATCCACTAACATCATTTGATGGTAACAGAATCGTATCTAATACCAATCTTCCATCTGGAGTATATAATGTTAATTACGGGACTAGTGGATCATTAAGCAACTTCATTGAGAAGGTGTTTTTTCCAAACAGTGTTCCTAACATCACATCTACGGGATTCACAATTCAAGAATATGAAGTGAGTGGTTCTGTAGTTGGTACGGTATCAGCTGTAGATGCTGAAGGTCAAGCAATCACATTCAGAACAGCGAGTGCATACACTGCAGGTTTTTTCAAAATATCGTCAGGAGGAGAGATTACACTAAATACAAAATCTACCGCATCAATGAATACGGATATGACACCAGGCTCTGGATCACATCCATTCTTGATAGAAGCAGTTGATACCTTTAACGGTGTAGGTTCTAAGACAATCTATATCCGCGTTAATCCAAATACAGCACCATCTTGGAGACAAACTTCAACTTCTGGTGCTATTATATCAAACTATACAGCATCACTAAATGAAAATTCAACTAGTGGTGAGAAATTTAGGTTGTACTTTACGGATGCTGAGTCTGACACAATCTCTATAAATACTGGAAGTATGCCATCCGGCTTTTCGGCATCGTTAGCAGCTACTTACGTAGCAGTACACCAGACAACAGCTTCATTGGATTACGAAACCACAACAGCCTATACCCTATCATTTACAGCTCAAGATCAGCACTACACTAGTGGAGACAGTACAACATCAATCACAGCATTGCCGATTGCTATTCGAGTTGTTGATAATATTGCTCCCACAGTGAATGATCAATCACTCACAGCAATCAATGAAAACTCAGCCGACGGTACGACTGTAGGAGTTATCTCTGCAACAGATACCGAGGGTGATACAATAACTTTTTCCAACTTTACACTTGTATCGGCTTATCTAAATTCGGTAGGTACTAATATCACATCTTCGTTAGGAGGTACCTCTCTTTACAATCCGCATGCAGATCCATTTCAATGCAACTCTAGTGGAACTGTAACACGTAAAACTGGAATTTATTTAAACTCTGATGTGGCAGATAGATATGTGTATCAGGTGTCAGTTAGAGATTCCTATAACAACACAACAGACACCGGACTAATCACTATCCCAATTGATCCGGATGCTACAAGTGTGGTTACAAACAACTGGACAAATACCTACGTAATTGAATCCGCTGCAGCTGGTGCATCAATATACACCAACTCAAACGGCAGAACTGGAACTGTAGCACAATGGTCTTCTGCAGCATCGCAAAGATGGACTGTTACTTCGGATGGGGATTTAGTCGAAGTAACTTCGTTGACAGGTTCTGCTACAAATCTGAGATTGAAAAATAATGTTAGTGGATCAGCTTGGTCCTTTAACGGTGATAATACTATCGGTGTTTACTTAACAGCGTCTGAGCATGCGTTTGAAACAACAAAACAATATGTTAATCTCACAGTAAATGTTGCTATCAACAATGCTCCAGATATTGTGTTTACAGATAAGAGTACTAGCCAAAATACTAACTTAGCTACATCAGGTAGTACAATGGTGACATTATCATTCTCTGATACAGAAGGTGATACTGTAAACCTCTCATCATTTACACTTACCGATCCAAGTGGTCAACTGAATGCGGTTCAGAGTGGTAGTGCTTATTATATTCAAGCAAAAAATAGCTTGAGTGGTTCTACTTTATACAGATATACTGCCAGCATTAAGGATGTGCATGGTTTTAGAACAAATACAGAGAGCAGCTCATTTACTATTGCTCAAGCCGGTACCGGAACATTAACCACAAATGGTACTTTCTATGTGATTGAGACAGCAAGAAGTGGAGCGTTGATTTATACAAACTCAAATGGTAGAACTGGAACTCAAGGCGATCTAGATGTAACATACTCACCAAACTACGGATCACAATTGGTTCAATCATTCACATCATCTAACGCATTAGTAAATGTAACAAGTGCGGGAGCATTGAGTATTGCTCAAAATGTAAGTGGCTCTTACACCAGTGGACAGACAATCACATCAACAATAACATTCCGTGATCAGTATAATAATATTGGAAGTGGAAACGTAACAATAAACGTAGCGCAGAACTTTGCACCAACTGCAACATTTACAGATATACCAGCAAATCTAACAGCATCAATAAGTGCTAACACTGGATTAGTGAGTATGTCTATAACAGATACAGAATCCGATACACCATACTCTGCTTCATTGAGCGGTGGTACAGCTGGTAGTTTAAAACTTGTTCCACAAAATGCAAACTCTTCATCATATGTTCTTCAAAACACATCAACATTTGTTACAGCAAGTACTGTAGCCTATACAGCTAGTGTATTTGATGTGCATGGAAAATCGACAACATATACTAGAACATTAACAATAGCCCAACCGGTTGGTAAGACTTATGTGTATGGTTGGACTGGAGGATCAGGAACAAATGAAACTAACACTCTAGCTAGTATGGGTGACACCGGTGGTGTTATTACTAGTGGTTCGTTGATTGCTATGTTCCAAAGTGGATCAATCGGTTCATCCTCATTTACTCCAGCTTACGTTGGAGGAACAGCTACATTATTCAAAACAGCATCTTTATCGGTACTATCCGATTCGAACAGCTCAGGGGTATCAACTCTAGGTTATATTAACTTTAGTGCAACAGCAAATAGATTGTTAATCATATTCCCATCAGCATCAAACTTAGGTAGTAAGCCAGTGAGTATGTATGATGGCGTTCCACCAGACACTGTAGGAACTAGTGGTGAATACTATTTATATGCAAAGGATTCGGCTATCCCTGGAACAGTTGGTACCGGTATTTACTACTTCGATTTAGAAACACCAATCAACAGCTATTCTAGATGGGGCGTGATATTTGCAGAAGGAAAAAATACAAATAACACAAGATACTTTTTAATGCCGGATTCAGCATCCGCACCATAAAGATTAGAATAGATTAATGGCAACTACTGCAAGTGATATATACGTAAGGAGTGGAGCGTCGGGCTCATTCACCGCTGTTCAATTTGTTCAAGGGGGATGGATTACTGTACCTTCTGCATCTAATATGTATTCGATTTATGAGGATAGATTAGCAGATGGTCAAATCATATATGTCCAAAACCAAAACCAACTATACAGTGTTTCAAAGTTTATTGCATTTGAGACACCTGGATATGCTGGTTTAGAAAATTCTGCATCCTTTTCTGCCTTTGCATTTGCTGCTACAAACACGGGTTCATTTGCAATTACTGGATCAAACCAATTCAAAGCAAGTCAATCGATTACGGGTAGTTTATTTGTAACTTCAGGATCTTTTGACCTTACTGGGGTTACTAATAACATATTCATAATAAGAAACTCAAGCTCAGCTGCTATAATGACAGTGTCTCAGAGTGGTATTGTTATGCTAGCAACACAATCATCTACACCAACTGGAACAGCTCCAAACGGTGCAATGACTTTCACAGCAACAGACTTTTTTGTGGGATTAGATTGATTTCTAATACTACAGCATATTTATATACAACAACTAAAAACAATCTAAAAGTAACATGGCAACTTGGAAAAAAGTCATAGTATCCGGTTCGGCAGCTGAGCTGAGTCAGTTAAACGTCGGTACTAATCAGCAAATCACGACCGCACAGGGTACTACCTTCTTAACGGGTTCGTTTACGGGATCGTTCACCGGTAATGGTGCAGGATTGACTGGAGTAACAGCAACAGCAATCTTCCCTACAACTGCTAAAACTGACCTAACATCTACGGATCAGTTTTATATTAATGATGGTGCCAATAAGTACATTACCTATGGTAACTTATTAACGGACTTAGCAGGTACAAACTTAACAGTAGAGGGTACAGATAGCTTAGCGTTAGCTGCTCAAATTTCAGTAACTGGTGTAACTGCATCGTTTACTGGTTCATTAACTGGTGCGTTAGTTGGTACAGCTTCTTGGGCAACAAACGCAGTAACTGCAAACAACGCATTAAACTTAGGTGGTCAGCTTCCTGCTTACTACCAAAACGCATCTAACATTAACGCTGGTACTTTAGCTAACGCCTACTTACCAAGTGCAATTAACGTAACATCAGTATCAGCTTCAGTAGGATTTACTGGTTCATTGACTGGTGCTTTAATTGGTACAGCGTCTTGGGCAACAGCAGCATCAACAGCATACACTACATTAGCAGCTTTAACAGCAGGTTCAGGTTTACTTAGTGCCGGTACATTTAATGGAGCTACAGCAAGAACATTCTCTGTAGATTCTGGTTCAATGTTACCATACTACTCTGGTTCTATCTTCAGTACATTATCAGGTGGTGCAACAGTATCGTCAGCAGGTGTAGTAACTCTTAAAACCGGTCTTGTATCTGGTTCATCAATTGCATCAGGTGCACAGGGTGAGGTAACACTTACAACAAACGGTGTAGCAGCTTCTGCAGTTGACTTAGGATTACAAACTTCAGATTCTCCACAATTCGTTGGATTAACGTTGACGGGTGACGCAGCAGTAAATGGTGGAGACATTACAACTTCTGCAACAACTTTCAACTTAGTTAACACAACTGCAACTACTTTAAACATTGGTGGTGCAGCAACTACAGTAAACTTAGGTGCTAGTACTGGTACAACGACAGTTAATAACAACTTAAGCGTTAAAGGTACTTTATACGTTGAGGGTTCTGTAACAGCAATCAGTTCTTCTAACTTGTATGTAGCTGATCAGTTTATCTTGTTAGCATCAGGATCTGCAACTGCAGGAGATGGTGGTATCGTAATCGATAGAGGATCTGACGCAGCAGGTAACATTGCATATGGATATGATTCTTCAACAGACCGTTGGGGATATCAATCAGGTGTAGTTGATACATCAAACGTAATTGATCCAACATCAGCTTCTGGTGTGAGTGGATCATTTGCTCCTTACTTATTTGTAGAAGCAAACCACGGTGCAACAAAACCAATCACTGGTGAGTTTGCGGTAGTAGGTTCGATGTATATGTCTAACGCAGGAGACTTCTGGATTTATACAGCATAAAACTTAATATAGGTTATGAGTATTTTTAATAAACTAGCAACACAAACAAATAATCAAGCTTCTGAAGACGGCAACAAGCTCAATCTTCAGGAGCTTGAATTTTTATTAAAAACCCTGAAAACAACACAATTAGTTGGAGAACAGGTAGAAATGTTCTATATTCTAGTAACCAAGCTGCAGAATCAATACCTGCAGCAGGAAGCTAAATAAAGACAAATAAGTTATGGATATTTTCTCAATCGATCTCTCAGTACAAGAGATTACATTATTGCGTCAATCATTAGACGTAATCAATATAACTGGTAAGGATGCTAAGTTTGTAGGTAATCTACAATACAAACTAGAAACAGAACTACAGACTATTCGCACAATGTTGGCTGAGCGTGAAGCACAAGAAGCACGTATGCAAGCTGAAAAGGCTGCTGAATTAGAACGTGCTATTGCAGCAGAAGCAAGGAAACAAAAAAAAGCTGAGCAGGCGGTATCCTAATATCTTTAACAAGATATTTATTAGAAATAAAGCTGTAGGCCGAAAGGAAGTAGGCATATACACGGCATAAGTGTATGTATCTAACCACAGTTTAAGAAATTTGTAGTATGCCAAACTGGAAAAAAGTCATAGTCTCCGGCTCAGATGCCGTATTATCTTCGCTAGCCGTAACCGGCACAATCAACTCATCAGGTTCGTATAACCTATTAGGATCCGGCGGTCAAAACTTATTTTTTAATAGTAGTGGTCAGTTAGGTAGCTCAGCTACTGGCTATCACATACAAATGACTCCAGGTGGTAACACAACTCTATTTGCTCAAGTAGGATATTTCAACAACGGATTAAATGTAATTCCTGGTGGTAATCAAACCACATTAGGATTAGGTGTGACTGTAGGTTCATATCCAGCAGCAACAATAGCATCGTTCGTATCGGGATCAGTAACAGCACTTACAATATCAGGTTCTGGTATGAAGGGTACTGGATCGTTTAGTTACTTGGGAGGTATAACTGCAACGTCATTTACTGGATCCCTTTCAGGACTAGCTACCTCAGCATCATTCGCATCCACAGCGTCATATGTTAATACACTAAACCAGGCTGTATTAATTACTGGTAGTGCTACAATTGGTGCTTCATCAGCAGGCCCAGCAGAAAGTACACTAACCTTAGGAGCACGTGATGCTGTGAGTGAGGGAGGCCAGGTAGGGTTTAATGCTCCAGGAGGATCGTATATTTCAGCTTCATTTATTGATCTTTACCAAAACAGACTTAGAGTACTTAAAGGTACAAACGCTGGAAGTACTGGCGAAGTTGCTAGTTGGAATATGCATACCCTGCAAGCGTCGTTACCTGCGTATACTAGTGTATCATCATTTCCAGGTACAGCAGTAGCAACCTTAGGAGTAGACTCTGGTGGTAATATTCTTACAATATCAACTGGGGGATCTGGAACTGTTACCTCTGTATCAGCATCAGGCACAGTTTCTGGTATTACTCTAGGTGGTGGTCCAATCACAAGTACGGGAACACTAACACTAAGTGGTACTATTTCCGGTTTGACAAATTCAAACTTATCAGGAACAGCAGGTATTACAAATGCTAATTTAGCAAACTCTTCAATCACAATAGGAAGTACCGCTATATCATTAGGAGCAACTTCAACTACATTAGCAGGACTTACTAACGTAACCTCAACAAACTTTACTGGTACAGCTTCATGGGCATCAAATGCTACAAATGCTACAAATGCTACAAATGCAACCTACGCCTCTCAGGTAACACTCACAAACCTAACTGCATCAGCTGGCGGACCCTTTTACCCTACATTTACTGCTCAAACGGCAACGGGGAGTCTATTGATAGACAATTCAACCTTCTATTACGCACCCACTACAAATACATTAACAGTAACCTCATCCTATGCTATAACAGCTTCCGTAGCAGAATCGGTATTAGGAACAGTCACTTCTGCAGTTACAGCTTCGCATGCAATTCAGGCATCAAGTTCGTACATAGGATCGACTAGCACTGGCACATGGAGTATCATAGGTGTAAACGCATCTGGATACACACAACCATCCAACTTTACTGGATTTACACTAAATGCTGCAACAAATACTCTAAGCACAACAGCTTCTTGGGCATCAAACGCATCGAGTGCAACATCGGCAACTAGTGCAGGTTCGGTAACCAATGCAGTAACCTTTAACAACGGCGGTGCAGGAGATGCATCAGGTACATCGTTTAACGGATCTGCAGCAAGAACAATATCATACAATACAATTGGAGCTCCAAAAACAGATGGTACAAACGCCACTGGTACATGGGGTATCTCTATATCAGGTAACGCAGCAACAGCCACAAGTGCTACTTCAGCAACTTCAGCAACAAATGCTACCAATGCTACAAATACTGCAATAACAGATACCACAACTGGTGCAGGTCCATACTATTTAACTTTTGTTGATAGTACAACGGGTAACTTAGCACAACGTGTTGATAGTACTGGATTAACCTACAACGCTACAAACAATGCTATCACAGCGTCAATATTTAAAGGAGAGCTTGTTGGTACTGCTTCCTATGCAGGAATAGCTCTTACTGCTACAAATGCCACAAACGCTACATCAGCATCGTATGCAACAACAGCAAATCTTGCATACTCTGCAAACCAAGCGGGAGAGGTAACAACTACAGAACAAGGTGCTACAGCTATCTATTATCCAACATTTGTAGATTCATCTAACGCAACTCCCCTTTCAGAAAAAGTTTGGACAAATACAAGCTTTCAGTTTAATCCGGGAGGAGGTTATCTCCGCCTACCTAGCTTATTAGCGACTGCAGGAATTACTGGTAGTCTCTTGGGTAACACTACTGGTACAGCATCTTATGCTACAGTAGCTCAATCGGTGTTAGGATCTATAACATCGGCATCTTATGCATCAACTTCTAGTTGGGCCGTACAAGCATTAACAGCATCATTCCTGCCAATTGGAACTTACGCAATTACATCAAGTTGGGCTACACGAGCAGTAACTGCTAGTTACGCTTTAACAGCGAGTGTTTTATTGGGTAGTATTACATCAGCATCGTATGCATCGACGTCAAGTTGGGCTGTACAAGCTCAGACAGCATCATTTTTACCGGCTGGAACTTATAGCATCACCTCAAGTCAAGCTTCATATGCTACTACTGCAGGTGCATCAGATTCAGTTTATGTAAACTTAGGAGCTGCAGATATAGACCTTTTAGGAATCAGTAGTGCTGCTCCTGGATACTTTGTACCAGAAATGGATCAGCTCGGTCAATTCAAATATCAAGTTTCAAATCCAGGATACATTGCTATAAAATTTAGAGAAAATGTAGCGGGAGTTGATGCGCTTTTTGGACAGCTAGCAGGTGTTGGTCAAGGTCATGGCTTTATTGAATCTCCATCTGGTCGAACTTTCTATTATGCTGACACACACTTATTTGGAGACAACGCCTATGGCTATAGTGCTCAGATAGATGTCAATGGTAATTTTGACGCCGCTAATGATATTACGTGTGGTGGTACAAAGTTCTTTGATATTCCACACCAAGGAAAAGAAGGTTGGGGATTAAAGCATGCTGCAATAGAAGGACCAGAATCCGCTGTATACTTCCGCGGTAAGTTAGATGGTAGTGATACAATACAATTACCAGAATACTGGAAATGGTTAGTACATGAAGATACTATAACAGTTACATTGACTCCAGTAGGTCAGTATCAAGCCTTATACATCAAAGATATAAAAAACAATCAAGTCCAAGTTGGATCAGATGGTGATTATATCAAGTGTCATTATGTGATATATGGTGAGCGTAAAGATGTTGATCGATGGGATGTAGAATATCCAGAGTACACTAGAAATATTATAGAACAGACAAGTAACGCTATTTATACAAAAGGCCATGAGTAGAGGTAATACAACAGTACCAAGTTTAAGTACAAGGAATAGAACGGTTGCAATCACATCGGCAGGAATTACTGTATCTGGTTCAGCAGCTAAAATATCCATCTCAGGATCATCTAATACGTCAATTGGAACAGCAACTAATGATGAGTTGTTTGCTTCAAGAACCTATGTAGCAGATCAGGTTGCTAATTTAATAGCTTCTGCACCAACAGCGTTAAACACATTAGATGAATTAGCAGCTGCGTTAGGAGATGATGCTAACTTTGCAACAACCACGTCAACAGCATTAGGCAATAGACTTCGTATTGATATAAGCAATCAAGGTTTAACATCAACACAACAATCTAATGCTAGAACAAACCTAGGATTGGGAACTGCTGCAACAACTGCAGCAAGTGATTATGCAACAGCAGCACAAGGATCAAAAGCGGATACAGCATATGGATGGGGTAATCATGCTTCAGCAGGATACCTTACATCGGTAACAAACATATCAGGATATGCTGGTACATTATTGCGTGAGGACAATAGAGTTATATCACCAGTAGAAGTTACTGCAGGTCAATTGAAATTTGGATTCACGGCTTGGAATAATGATGGCGGACCTCCGTATGCAGATTTTATGCATATGCGATCATATACTGATGCATCGGGTGGAAGCGATAACTTAATTATGTTTAAGAAGTCGGGTATTGGTATGCGTATCTGGCAACAGTCTTGGGGATCTGCAACAGCGTACTCAAGCTATGCTGATGTGTGGACAACTGGCGATTTCTCATCAGCCAACGTTTCAAATTGGAATACTGCATATGGATGGGGTAATCACGCATCGGCAGGATACTTAACATCAGTAACCAATATTTCTGGAAACGCTGGAACAGCAACAAAATTACAAACAGCTAGAAACATCGCAGGACAAAGCTTTGATGGTTCAGCTAATATAACAATACCAGTCAGTGCGTTATCAGATGTAGCAATTACAACGCCATCAAATAATCAACTACTAGTATATAATAGTTCAACTAGTAAGTGGACTAATACATCAGGAATCACTGGACCTACTGGCCCAACCGGTCCTACCGGACCAACTGGTCCAACTGGAGCTACTGGTGCCGCTGGTCCAACTGGAAGTATTGGCCCTACCGGACCCACTGGCCCTACTGGCCCTAGTGGAACTAATGGTACCAATGGTGCTACTGGCCCAACTGGACCTACTGGTCCCACAGGACCTACCGGAGTTGGTATTTCAACAGCAGGAGTAACAGCAGGAGCGTTAACAATAACACTCACAAACGGAACAACTCCAATTAATGCAGTCAACGTAGTAGGCCCTACCGGCCCAACTGGTCCTACTGGATCACCTGGACCCACTGGCCCAACTGGTCCCACAGGACTAAAAGGAGACACTGGTCTAACTGGCCCAACTGGCCCAACTGGTCCTACTGGTAGTCCAGGTCCAACTGGCCCAACTGGAGCTACTGGTCCAACTGGCCCAACACTATCGGTAAATAATAATACAGATAATAGAGTAATCACTGCAACTGGAGGTAGTAGTGTTGATGCTGAAGCTAATTTAACTTTTGATGGTACTACGTTAGTAACACCAGCTATTAGGATTGGTTCAAATTACTCCTTAGTTCAAAACGGAACAGACTTAGAATTTAGATACGCATAATGGCTACAAAAGCAACATTCATAAGATCCAGTAACACCTGGCACCTAAATGAAGGTGTCTTTCATGAGACTTCGTCTTTGCCTACCGGCGTAAGAGCTGTACTCAAAGGTGATGGTGATATGCATTGTGCTGCTTTTGATGAAACATATAATTCTTTAGATGCCATTGGTTGGCATGTTAATGATCAAGGTGATAGATGGTGGTCTAATCCAAACAATCAAGCATTCGGGTCGGAGAACATATATGGCAACTCAAATTGGGGAATCTACAAACAAGATAATATATACACAACCGCTAGAAGGCATGCTGGTAAGGATGCATCATACGGTGTTCACATATTTAGATACCCAAACATTTCAGCAGCCTCAACTTGGGGTGGATTAGCTTTTTATCCACCAGCTGCTTCAAAATTAAGAGGTCACACATACAGATTTTCATTTAACTACCGAGGATATACAAATGGTAATCAGATGGAAGTTTACAATAACCTTACCGTAGGTTGGGGAGATTTAGGAATTTGGTTACCAACTCCATGGTATTCCGCTGTATCGGCATTTGATACTGATTGGGAGTGGAGAAGGTATGAGTATACATACACAATTCAAGACGGTTACCTAGATTGGGTACCGGGTCAAAACACTCCAGTCTGGAATGCGAGTACACAGTATGGTGACTGGCAACCAGTACAGTATAATGGTTATGTTTATAGAAAGCCAAGCTGGACTGGACAGCCTACAAAAGGCGTTCCACCTGATCAAGAGTATCCTAGTATTTGGGATTATAGAGCACCAATGGTTGCAGGGTATTTTGATTTATACGCTAACCTGAAAATTGGTTTTAGTTATGAAGATCAGGGTAGTAGAGGAACTCATGTCTATGTAGATAATATTCAAATCACAGATATTACAGATAACGTTTCTTGGAACCTTACATCAGGTGGTTGGGAATCCGACACTATTTCGGAAGAAACTATTGCAGTGTTTGCAAAAGGAACAGCTTACGTAGGTTTAGATATTGGAAACGGTACAGATAGGTTTGCAGTATATGGTCCTAGAGTTTTACAACTCAATGGTACAACAATATACAACCAAGAGGGTGGTAGAGGTTTAAGACTTACTATTATAGATGAGGCATCAGTTTCAGTAGTGTTTGATCAAGTTTATGATACATACGGAGACGATAGTGCTAGAACAGCGTTAGCTAATAAGCTTGCAACCATCACTAGTAGTCAGGTGTGGGTTATGACATCGTTCGATGCAATTAATCCTAACTCAACATTAGATGCTCAAATGAGAGCTATGAAATCAAGGTTACTAGTTAACGACGGATCTTTACATTCAGTATATACTGGAGGTGGTGTAAGACATCCTTATGCAGCTGTCGGAAGAGGACAGAGAGTAATTAAGGAGGACGGAGCTAATCAACTAGATACTGTATATAAAAGAAAAGGTGTTATTGATATAAGAATATAAGATTATGACAGAGCTACAAAAACTACAAATGGAGCTAAGTTCGATCACCTGGATAATTGGCCAAGCCAGTACAGATGAAGAACGACAAGAGTTGGAAGGATTGTATAATCCAAGAGTCCTAGAGATTCTTAGTGAAATTGAAACAATAAAACAGAACGAGATATAATGGCTAAGCTAAAAACAGGAACAACCATAGGAGGTAACGAAGCTCTACATACTGGTAATTTCGATGCTAGTAGCTATCCTCAATTTATAGGACCTACTGGACCTACTGGACCAAGTGGACCAACTGGCCCTACTGGATCTCCAGGTTCAACTGGACCAAGTGGACCTCCAGGACCAAGTGGACCCACTGGACCGACTGGCCCTAGTGGACCTCAGGGATTGAAAGGGGATACTGGTCTGACTGGACCTACCGGTCCTACTGGCCCTAGTGGAACCAATGGAAGCACTGGACCGACTGGCCCTCCAGGACCAAGTGGCCCAACTGGGCCTACTGGCCCTACTGGTCCTACGGGTGCAACTGGACCTACTGGCCCAACAGAATATGAAACTGCTAACGCAAACTATGCAGTTAACGGTGGAGGTACTGTAACATGGTCAGGTGGTAGAGTATCGTGGGGTGAGCGAGTAATTGTCATTCCTGCTGACAATAGTCAAGCAGCTAGTGGTTATTTAGATATTGGACCAGTTTCCAATTTATTAGTACCTGCATGGTCAGGAGTTTATTACAAAGTGGCTCGTGGAATGGCCAATACCTACGATTCAAACAAACTTGTGGTACTTCCTTACAACGATGGATCAGTCCAAGTAGTCGATGGTTGGGTATTGATTGCAGTTCATAATGGAGATAATAGCTCACTAAAATGGTTGCCTGGAATGGTAACGATTCCTAGTGGAGGAACCTACTACACAAGCACTGGATTATCTTCTTGGGCTACTGGTCCTACTGGACCGACAGGGCCCACTGGACCTACTGGAGCTACTGGACCAAGCGGTCCTACTGGCTCACCTGGTCCAACTGGATCACCTGGACCTACCGGTCCTACCGGCCCAACCGGACCTGGATCAACAGTAGCAGGACCTACTGGCCCTACTGGTCCAACTGGACCTAGTGGCCCTCCAGGACCTAGTGGACCTACTGGATCACCTGGACCTACTGGACCCACAGGACCTGCAGGATCAACTTCATATACAGCAGGAGCTTTATCAAACGCTGGGTTTGGAAACGGTACTCAGACCTGGTATCAAGCACCATCTGGAATTGCAGGATATAATGGCAGTTGGGCAAGTTATATAATATCAAATCATGGTGATGGACAGACCTACTATAACCAAACCTTAATCATGCCATTCTGGACAGCACCTCAATACTCAAGATTAGAGGGTGGTGTACAGAAAGGCCCATACACATTTGTTACTACAGAGAACCTAAGTACATATGCTTTATCAGGTCCTACTGGTCCCACTGGACCCACTGGCCCAACTGGCCCAACTGGTAGTCCAGGTCCTAGTGGAACTAATGGCGGACCTGGTCCAACTGGCCCTCCAGGACCGAGTGGTGGAACTGGACCTACTGGTGGACCTGGTCCAACTGGTCCTACTGGAGCTACTGGTCGTTCAGCTTATGAGTCTTGGTTAGCTTTAGGTAATAGTGGAACAGAATCTGCCTTCTTAGCAGCATTAAGAGGAGCACCTGGACCAACTGGCCCAACTGGACCTAGTGGACCTACTGGCAGTCCAGGACCTACCGGACCTACCGGACCTTCAGGAACTGGATCTCCAGGCCCCACTGGGGCACCTGGACCTACTGGTCCCGCAGGATCCGATGGAGCTCCAGGCCCAACTGGACCTACTGGCCCTCCAGGACCTCCAGGATCTGGTGGTGGTACAACTGGTATGACTGCATCGGTTATGGTTGCCGACCCAAGAGGTGCGACAGTTATTATGGACTTTACAAACGGTTTATTAACAAACGTGACAATAATATAAGTTGCATAGTTTTAATTTTTTACGTATATTTTAGTTATGAATAATAGACCTACATTTAGACCAGCAGAAAACGTAGACCAGACTCAATACTATTGGTTTGAAAATGGTTTTACAGAAGAAGAGGTAAACCACATACACAACTCTGCAACCAAGTACGATGAACAAGATGCTACAATAATTGGCAATAATGAAGAAGTAGAGGAAGCCATTAGAAAATCAAAAATCAAATGGCTTCCAAATACTCCTGAGTGGGGTTGGTTTTATGATCGTATTGCCAACATGGTAGTAGAAGCAAATAACGCTTTATGGCATTTTGACTTGCATAGTATTATAGATGATATCCAATACACTCAGTATGAAGCGGGGGGAGGTCATTATGACTGGCATGTCGATATTGGACCTTCCACAATCTCACACAGAAAGGTTTCTGTTGTAGTTCAATTAGCAGACCCCGATGATTATGTGGGTGGTGACTTAGAGTTAATGCCAGGTAACTTCTCATTTGCTGTACCACGCAAAAAAGGAGCGGTTGCAATCTTTCCGTCATTCATGTTACACAGAGTAACACCAGTAACTGAAGGATTGAGACAAAGTGCTGTTTTATGGGTCGGTGGCGGACATTACAAGTAAGGTTTACAAACAAAACAACATATTTATACAAAGAACAACATAAAAACAAAGTTATGGAAAACAAGCAATTTAGCGCAGAAGAACTTGAGCAAATCAAAGTCTTACAAGAGAAGTACAACGTATTAGGTATTCAACTAGTACAATTAAAGTTAGCAAAAAAGAATGCTGAAACCTATCTTAATGGCTTAATCGAGCAAGAGGGATTACTAGAAAATCAGATTGTAGAGACGAACGAGGAAGAAAAGAAGCTAGCTCAAGAATTAGATGCAAAATACGGAGCTGGTTCTTTAGATCTTGAGACTGGACAATTTACGCCAAATAGCTAAGGTATTTTAAGGTTTCGCTGTATGTTGTGATATTTATATTCAAACTGATAAAACTACATTACAACAATGGCTGAAAGAATAGTATCACCAGGTGTATTTACAAACGAGAAAGACCTCTCGTTTTTACCTGCAGGTATTGCAGCAATCGGAGCTGCAATCATTGGTCCAACAGTAAAAGGACCTGCTTTTGTACCGACAGTTGTCACTTCATTTGATGACTTTATTGCTAAGTTCGGTGGCTTAAGCGAAGAAACATACGTACCATATGCAGTTAAGAGCTACTTGAATAGCGCTTCAACTGTTACTGTGGTTCGTGTATTGTCTGAGGGAGGCTACAATGCTGACGCAGTACAAATCATCCACACTACTGGATCAATCACTAGATTGGTTGGTGTTATTATGCCAACTACCACTGTAGGTTCTTCTACTGGTAACGGATACACTAAATCAGATTTTACCGCTTTCCAAGCAGGTAGCGTAACTGGATCTTTCGGATTCCAGCTTTCTGGTTCAAGCGTAACTGCACAAGCACTTACTGCATCTGCTAACCCAGCAAATGTTAACTCTTTTGCCAATGTACTTGGCCAATCCGTAAAAGGTGGTAAGAAGGGTTATATGTACACTTGGTTTGGTGGTTACCTAGCAACTACTCCAGGTTTATCTGGATCTGTAAGCTTCGTATCTCAATCAGCTAATGCAAAAGTTGATCTATCTGGTTCAGCAGGTGCATACTCAAACGCTGAGACTCCATGGATTCAATCACAAATCATTGGTAACGAGAAACTAAACTTATTTAAGATTCACACTCTTGCTGATGGCACTGACACAAACACTTCATTTAAAGTTGCTGTAATCAACACAACTCTACCTGGAGATGATGCAGGAAGCGATTATGGATCATTCACAGTAGTAGTTCGTGACTACAATGATACAGACCAACGTCCAGTTATCTTAGAATCATTCACTGGTCTTAATTTAGATCCAGATTCATCTAATTACATCGCTCGTCGAATTGGTGATAAAGCTTACTCAGTAAGTTCAGCAGGTGTAGTATCTGTAACTGGAGATTACAACAACATTTCTAAATACATTCGTGTAGAAGTTGATTCAGCTGTATCAGCTAAAGCGATTACAGCAAACGTAAAACCTTTTGGTTTTGCTGCAGTAATCCAGCCAGTATCTTCTAGCTACGCAATGCCAACTGCATCTATGGTGACTCAAAACACCGAGATCAATAGCGCTTACAATAAGAAAGCTTACTACGGATGGAGCTGGTCTACAGCAGATAACGAAAACTACTTGAAACCATTAGCTCTTGGTACATCAGCAATGAATAATGCTGCATTCAACCTTGATGCTTGTTTCATTCACGCAAGTGCTTCTAAATTAAACGACAGCTCAACATTTGTGGGAGGTTCTTCAATCTCTGCATCATTATTCGCTGGATTAGACGTAAGCACATTCTTGAAATTTACAGTACCATTCCAAGGTGGATTTGATGGTATGGACCCAGCAATCGTTAAGAAAGTAGGTTCAGCAATCACAGCTACTAACTTGTTTGGTATGGATTGTTCAACTGCAACTGCAAAAGGTTCAGTAGGATATGTAAAAGCACTCAATGTAATCAGCAACTCTGATGAATATGATGTTAACTTAATCGTTACTCCAGGTGCTACAATTAAAGATCACTCAGCTATCGTTAATAAAGCTATCGAAGTAGCAGAAGATCGTGGAGATGCATTTGTAATCGCAGATCCAGTTATCCAAGGTCAATCAGCAGCAGCAGCAATCGCAGCAGTAACTGACTCAGGAATCGATTCTAACTACGTAGGTACTTACTGGCCATGGGTTAAAATCCTAGACACAAACAAGAACAAACCAGTATGGGTTCCACCTAGTGTTGTTGTTCCACGTGTAATGGCTTACAACGATTCAGTAGCTTACGAATGGTTTGCACCAGCTGGTCTAAACCGTGGAGGTATCTCTGAAGCAGTTGATGTTGAATTGAAACTTAACCAAGCTGATAGAAACGACTTATACGAAAACAAGATCAATGCAATTGCAACATTCCCTAACCAAGGAATTTGTATCTGGGGTCAAAAAACTCTACAAGCTAAACCATCAGCTCTTGATCGTATCAATGTAAGACGTTTAATGATCACAATGAAGAAATACATTGCAAGTGCTAGCCGCTATTTGGTATTCGAAAACAATACTACAGCTACACGTCAACGTTTCTTGAACATCGTAACTCCATACTTAGAAACAGTTAAAGCTCGTCAAGGTCTTTATGCTTTCAAAGTTGTAATGGATGAGACTAACAACACACCTGATGTAATCGACAGAAACATCATGTACGGTCAAATTTACTTACAACCAGCTAAAGCAGCAGAATTTATCGTTCTTGACTTTAACATTCTTCCTACTGGAGCAACTTTTGACAACGCTTAATATTTATACAAAAGAGTAACGCAACATGGCAAACTTAATAGAAAACAACGAAATCTTCTACACACCTTACGAACCAAAGGTACAGAATAGATTTATATTACAAGTAGATGGTATTCCATCATTCTTGTGTAAAAAAGTTTCTCGTCCACAATTGGAATGTGGTGAGGTGGTTCTAGATCACATCAACATTATCCGCAAGATGAAGGGTAAGTGTAAGTGGGGAGATATCACAATCTCTATGTATGACGCCATCGTTCCATCAGGTGCGCAAGCAGTAATGGAGTGGGTACGTACAGCTCACGAATCAGTAACCGGTCGTGATGGATATGCAGACTTCTACAAGAAGAACTTCGATATCTTCGTACTAGGTCCAGTTGGTGATAAAATCGAGAACTGGAAAATTTGGGGAGCTTACATCAAAACTGCACAGTTTGGTGATATGGACTGGTCTACTGAGACTCCAGTTGAAATCTCTCTAACACTTGGTATCGACTACGCAGTACTTGAATACTAATTAAGACTGAAAATTAATTTAAAGAAAGCTGACTTAACTGTTGGCTTTCTTTTTTTATTTGCGTATATTTATAGGAGAACCATAGTTACTAAAATAGTTTTATCAATATGACAAAAGTTGTAAACGACGATTACCCAACAAACAATCGCCAACTAACAGACGAAGAGATCAAAGCCAAATTCTTGGCAGACTCAATCAACACAGGAGCTGTTGAAACTTTCACTAAATCAGATACACCAACGGAGATAATTCCACTTCCAAGTAAAGGATACTTCTATCCAGAAGGACATCCATTATCAGGTGGTACTATTGAGATGAAGTATATGACTGCTAAGGAGGAGGATATCCTAACATCGCAGAGTCTTATCAAACAAGGTATTGTATTAGATAAGTTGTTGCAATCATTGATTGTTACAAAAATTAACTTCAACGACTTGTTAACTGTTGACAAAAACGCAATCTTTATTGCAGCTCGTATTCTTGCGTATGGTAAAGATTATGAGGTAGAGATCACTTGTCCAAGTTGTGGTGAAAAGTCAAATCATGTAATTGACCTTCAACAATTTGAAGATAAGGAGATCGATTGGGATCGCTTTACAAAAGGTCAAACAACACACAATTTCACATTACCAATCTCCAAAAAAGAGATTACATTGAAGTTTTTAACTCACGGTGATGAAAAGAAAATTGAAGATGCTATCAAGGCTACTAAAAAGCTAAGTCGTCTTACGGGAGTTGATCCTGAGCTTTCAACACGATTGAAACATATGATCGTAGCTGTTGAAGGGGAGACAGATAGAGCTGTAGTAAACAAATTTGTTGATAGTATGTTGTCTAGAGATTCTTTAGAACTACGCAAATACCTAAAAGAGATTACTCCAGATATCGATACAACATTCTCATTTGAGTGTCCGAGTTGTGGCTTTGAACAAGAAAAGATGGCGTTGCCCATTGGAGTAGGGTTTTTTTGGCCTGGGGTCTGATTACAGGCCCATTCTACAAGATCAGATTTTTGATCTTATGTACTATGGAAAAATGGGTTGGACTTACAACGACCTATACACTTTACCAGTACACCTTAGAAGATACTTCTACCTCAAGTTGGCAGATGTTAAAAAGAAAGAACATGAGGCAGAAAAAGCAGCATACGAAAAAGCAAAATCTGGAAAGAGATAATAAAAGCCAACTTCGGTTGGCTTTCCTTTTTTGACAATATTTATATGAAAATAACTCCATGGCAAACAACAAAGTTCAAGAACTGATTCAGAAGTTGATTCGTGAGGAATTACAAAATCACAAGATCAATGAAGACATCGTTGGTTGGATGACTGGTGTTGGTAGAAAGGTTGCTTACGATATCATTGATAGACGAGCAAAGGGTTTAAGCGGAGCATTATCTTCAGATCCAAAACTGCTAAGATTAGCAAAGGATCTTAAAATCACATCAAGAGATTTAGAAAGTAGAATTAACACACTCCTAGATAAAGACCCACGATTTCTTAGAGCACTAGCAACACAACGTGCAAAACGATATTAATAGATGCAAGATGAATCTATAAACCCAGACTTAGTTAACGAACTCCGCAAAGCCTTAGGTATGGCTAAGAAGGAGATGAAAGAGCTATACGCTATGGGTTCCTTGTATAGTAAATCTCTAACTGGAGCAACTGAGGAAGCTAAGCGATCTAACTTTATATTAGGTCAGCAGAACGGTTTAGTCACTTCTCTTAACAAGTCGATAGAGAAGATGAAGGAAGGAACGAAGGAGAGGTTGCAATTAGAAAATTTAACAAAGCAGGTATTAGAAACAGCTAATGAAATGGCTGCATCAAGAAACCGGTCTATGGCAGATTTGGTTTTGAAGCAGCAGATGGTTAAGCATGGTTTGACAGATGAGTACGCAGAACAAGCTAAAAATTTACAACTACTACTTGATCAAGGCGCAATTACAGAAGGCATATATGATATGCACATTAAGCGTCTTCAAGAGGATCAAAAAAGAGTTAAGCATGTAAAAGAGGAGGTTGAGTTATACGAAGAGATAGCAGCAAAGCAGCTTGAGATTATAGAAGAAGCTGAATCTTGGAAAAAGAGTTTTACTAAGATTTCAGAGACAGCAAAAGCTATTGCTCGTGATCCAAAAGTGATGGGAGCTTTCTTACTCAATGAAGCTGTCAAAGGAATTGAGAAGGGTGTTGAAGGTTTTGAAGAGTTTAAGAAACAAGGACTCTCTGCCGGCCAAGCTATGGAAGCTCAAATGAAAACAATGTCGTTTGCATCTATAGCAGGTTTATCGGATACCCAAGGTGTTATGAATGGTGTCATTGAGCAATACGGAAACGTCAATGCACTTAGTGGTGACACTGTGAATGAGCTTGGTAAGATGGCTGTACACTTCGGTATTGCTGGAGCTGAGGCAGCTAAACTAAACGCATCTTTGTCTGAGATGCCAGGTGAGACAGCTGAAACTGCAGCACACGCAATGGAGCACGTAGGTCATATGGCTGAGCTTCAAGGAATTGCACCAGGTAAAATTATGAAAGACATGGCCGCAAATACTGGAGCAATGGCTTTATATGGTAAGGGTGGTGCTAAAGCATTTGGTGAATCTGCTATCCAACTTCATAAGATGGGAGTTGAAATAGGTACAGCTGCTAAGATGGCGGATGGCTTATTGGATTTTGAGAGTAGTATCAATAAGCAGATGGAGGCATCTGTATTGTTGGGTAGAGAAATTAATTTGGATAAAGCTCGAGAGTTAGCTTTGAATGGTGATCTTGAGGGATCAACTAAAGAAGTACTTGCAAATATTGGTGGAGCTGCTGAGTTCGAAAAAATGAACGTAATGCAGAAGAAAGCTTTAGCAGAAGCTACTGGAATGACAGTAGAGGAATTGCAAAAGTCTATTGATGCTCAAGAAGAGTCAAATAAATATTTTGGCGAAGGTACTAGTATAGGAATGAATGCTTTGGGTTATTTGACAGAGTATGGTAGTAAGGGAGCTTCTTTCTTTAAAGAAAATGGCTTGCTATTGCTCACCAGTCTTCAGTTTTTACAAAACATGAACCTAACCAAAGTTAAAGGATATGCATCAGATGTAGCACACTGGGTAAAAGAGAAAGCTCATTGGGCATGGAAAGCTACTGCAGGAAAGCTTTTTGGTAAGGGTGGTGGTGCCGTAGACAAGTTATCTGAAACAGCTACAGATCAAACCAAAAGTTTATCAGATAAGACGAAAGGATCGGATGCAAAAAAAGGAGGCGGTGTAAAAGGTTTCCTTAAAGGATTAGGAGATGGCTTAGCTAGTATCGGTAAGCAGTTTGCTAATGTTGTTAAGGGTGCCGTTGCTTTAGGTATTACGGGTATTGCTCTAGGTGGATCATTTGCAGTTGCAATGATGATGCTAGGAGATCAAGATCCGGTTCAGATGTTAGCTGTAGCTGGGTCTTTGAGTATGTTAGGATTAACGGTAGCCATCCTAGGTAAATTAGGGGGACAAATTATACAAGGTGCTGTCGCAATGGTAATATTGGGAGCAGCATTGATTCCAGCGGCATTTGCATTTAGCATGTTAGGTGGTATAGATATTAAACAAATGGCAGCATTTAGTATTGCATTGCCACTACTAGCATTAGCAGCAGCAGGATTAGGATTCTTAATAATTCCTATAACTCTAGGAGCAGCAGCATTAGCAGCATTAGGTGTTGGTATGATTGCAGTAGCTGGAGGTTTAGCTGTACTACAAGCTGCACAAGGTGGTATGGATGTGTTTGCTAGCTTAACAAACTTAGCATTACAGTCAGCAGGATTGGGATTGGTTGCAATGTCTATTGTATCTATTGGAGCTGGTCTAGGAGTAATGGCAATAGCAGGTCTTGCAGCATTACCAGTAATTGCAGCGTTGACAGGATTAGCAGTTGTAGCACCAGCCTTAGCAGGTTTGGGAATGGCAATTGGTGGAATGTTTGGTGGCGGTGGTGAAGACGAAGATAAGATGGATACGTTGATTGCAAAAATGGATCAACTTATAGCAGTAGCTTCATCAGGTGGTGAAGTTAAGATGGATGGTAAGAAGGTTGGTGAAGTAGTACGTTTAGGATTAAACTCATCAGGAATTAGATAATGGCTCAACTATTTAAAACAATAAGTCTTGAAGAGAGGTTGAAGGCAAGTCCTTACAACACGGCTCCTAGTTTACCAAAACCAACTAAGGAAGTGGAAGGTGCTAGTTTAAAATTAACACCAGAAGCTGTAAAGGTTAATAGCCAGATTCTAAAAGCATCAGCATCAAAGCAACAGAAGTTTAGCTTTCCAACAATTGGAAATTTTAATACGGAGCCTATCTCCAAACTAGCAAGACCGTTTGTTAATGTAAAATTTAGATCCTCAATTAACTTGGCTGATAGATTAAAGCAACCAAAGTTAGGATCTACAACACACTTATCACAATTCTTCTTAGCAGACTTATATACGGATTACATTAAGATAACTCCGTTTGGAATATTTACACATACAAGTAATACAGTATTATCAACACCACCAGCTTCTTTAGCGCAGGGAGGTGTCAATCCAACTATACCAACCTTTGTAAGCGAATTAGCACAAGGGATGGTTCTTAGTAATGGTACCTACTATTCATTTATTAATGTGCAGGTACCAGATTACGATAGTTTAATTTTACAAGGAACTTATTTTAGCAATGGTGCATACTCATCACTAGTAGTACCAACAATAAGCATCAGCTCTCAGAGTTTGGTGCAAGGTGGCATTAATCCAACAAACTCAGTAGGACAAGCTAGCATAGCATTGCTACAAGGGTTAGTGGCAGACCAAGCTAATAACCTAACGAGTTTAATAGTACCGCCAGCACCACCAACAAACCTTTTGGAGTTTCCAAACATTGTGATTGCTAATCCAATAGCAACACCAAATCAAGGTGGTGAGGATCCGGTACAAATAACTTTCCAACCAGAAAGAACGTCACCAATATTGAATGTACTGAAGTACGCAGCTGATAGAGCTTTGGCATTCTTCACACCTACTATAAAGCATGGTAGTGCAATATTGAGAGGAACAGACTTTCAAACAGCAGTAAAACCAAACCAAGGAACTGCACCAACAAAACTACCACCAATAGATGGTAAGTACTTCGATTACAAAAGTAGTCAAGTATCACCAGTACTATCAAACGCTCTGGATGCCGCAAAGGTTGAGGATGTGTTAATGGTGTGGATTGATTGGCAATACGCATTTGCGAAACCAGCTTATTACGATAACAATAATAAAGCTCAAAATTATCTGAGTGTTGAGTATGTTAAGATTGGTGGACAACTAGTTCGTAATCCAAACACCACTTTAGCAAGAGCTTTAGGAGCTAGTACATCTACTGAAAATCTAGCATCATTAATAAAACAAACGGTACAGTTTCCAAAGTCGACTGGTAATGAGGGAAGTTTAGCATCATACAAAACACTGACGTATGATCAAATCGTAAAGAGAGCTAACGATCCATCAGAACAAAGACCAGACTTCCGTAAAGATTTAGGTATCAATGTAAAAACTAGTACGAGTGTTAATCGTAGAGGTATTGATTCTGGTGCATCTAACGACTTCGTAACATTGCAGATTGATTCAATGACTGGTCAAGGTTCTGTAAAATTTAGATCGTTCATTACTTCATTTAGTGATGGCTGGAGTGTTTCTTGGAACGACTTAAATTATGTTGGTCGTCAAGATACGCTAAAGACTTTCAAAGGTGCAACAAGAGCTGGAAGTGTAGCTTTTAAAGTAGCAGCATTCAATCTTGCAGACCTAAATGCGCAATACGCTAAACTAAACAAATTAACAAAGATTGCTGCAGTTGGTGCTCCACTGGATGGTGGTTTGTATATTGCAGGACCGTTGTGTAAATTGACTGTAGGTAATTGGTTTACAAATACTCCGGTTGTATTTAACTCGGTTAAGTTTGATGTACAGATGGCTGATTATTCTTGGGATATTGATAAAGAGGTGCCACAATTGGTGGATGTATCTTTAGACTTTGCTGTTCTGGGAGATATTAGTGGTAAGCCATTAAACGCATCTTCAAACGATTATTTTAATTACAGATGATAAACAGATACGAAACCATACCACAAAAAACTGGAGACAATGGAAAGCGTGTAGTCCGTTCCATCATCTATCCACCCATTCCACGTAGTTTAGACGACACGTATATAATCACCACTATTGGTGATAGGTTGGATTTATTATCTAACAAGTACTATGGCAATGTAGGCTACTGGTGGATTATTGCACAAGCTAACGAAGTTGGAAAGGGTGATCTAAATTTACCAATAGGCATACAATTAAGAATACCAAGAAACATAGCGACAATCATTCAAGAATACGAAACATTAAATAGTTAAGGTTATGGGTAGTCCCTTTGGAAAAAAATCAGTGCCTGGATCAACGCAGGCTGAGCTTGATCGTCGTGGTACACAGTTGGGTGTTACCTGGGCTGCAAAACGCATGCCATGGATTCATGTCACTAGCTTGTCGGGTGGTTGTGGCGGTAAATTTGTAACACTATCGAGTAAAGCTAACGGACCTCTTTATGAAACAAATTATGTTCGACCACTTCCAGTAGTAACTGGTGTTGATGTTAAAAAGCAAGGTGAGTTGGGTACAACACGAAAAGCTACAATTAAGCTAACAGCATTCTCAGACGATCAGCTTAGGGAGTTGCAAAAATGCTACTTTATTCCTGGAATGGGTTGTAGAGTTGAATGGGGATGGAATGTGGATGCAGCTGGAACAAAGAGTTTAGGTCCAATTGGTCTAGGAAGGGATACAGCCGATCCAATTGCAATTTGCGCAATGAATAAGCGAGCAGAATCACAAACACACTACGCAGGTATTCAAGGAATTGTAGCAAACTTCTCATATAGCTTAACTAGGGATAATACTTGGGATTGTAGTATTGAGGTGATAGCTGCATCAGAGGCTGTTGGTGGAAGTAAGGTAGCAACATATAATTGCCCAGATTGTGCTCGAGAATATAAAAACGAAGAAAACGGAGAAGAAAAAAGCGCTGTAGAAAATAAGTCAGATTTGTATACGTTTTTTCATGATTTGTGGGAAAACTTTGAAACAGCTAAACCTAAGTATTTGCCAGGCCTGCAAACTGTTGCAAGCCAAGATGGTAAGACTGCTGTAATAGCACAATACAACTATTTAGGTCCACAACGTACAGATAAGGGTGGTGATGATTCTAGCTGGTACGAGGGTGGTCTAGTTGGTGCTGTCATAGGTAATGAGGTTGACGCTACAGAAGGATACATATCGTATGCCACACTAGAAGCGGCAATTAATAGATTTTGTATTCCTACAACGGGAGGTAAATACACTATTGGAAAGCTTTCGAGCAATGACATGCTAATATCAAATCACCCAAGTTTAGAATCATCAGACCCAAGAATTTGTATTATTCCAGGTACGTCCAAAGCCAGCACAATAGCTAAACCAGTTGGAGGAGGAGGAGCGTCAGCTATTCAGGGGAATAAGGTTATACTAGATAACATAATGATTAATACGGTTTTTCTTATGCTTGAATTGGATTCTGTTGAAAGTGGAGGCGATCCAAAACTAACGACATTCCTACAAAACGTATTGAGAAAAATTAACGATTGTTGTGGAAACTTGTGGGAGTTTGAAGTAGTGTCTACTAGTGAGGATTGCTCAGACCCAAAGAAAGTACCAACCATCTCTGTGATAGATGCAAAAATCTATGATCCAGCTCCAGCTTATCAAGTACCATCAAAAGCCATTGGTGGTAAGGCTTCTGCGTTACGTGAAATGAAACTGGATATGAAGATGACTGAGAATATGAAAACTCAGGCACTGTATGCGGGTGGATCTAAACAACAAAAGGCAAAAACAGAGTCCGGAGGAAACTGTGGAGCAAATGCGTTGAAAGGATTTACAATGGGAAACAGTTACAAGAATTTAGCAGCACCACCGGCAACAGATCCACCAAAGTGTGATTGTGAGGGAGCTGCACCAAATGAAAAGAAACCTTCGTTTGCCGAATTGTTTGATAATCTTGGTGAGGAGGTAAATGACACAACAGCATCAGCTGCAAGGTCGGCTATCATTGAAGCTTATGGAAAATCTGTAAATGCTGGCGACGATGATCATTGCAAAGGTATGATTGTTCCATTTGAGTTTAGCTTCACAACAGATGGGATTGGTGGTTTCTCCTTTGGTCAGATGGTATCTAGTGATCGTATTCCATCCGAAGTGAGAAGCGCTTACGATTGGCAAGTTACAGCTGTAGAGCATAGCATCACAGCAAACGATTGGACTACTACAGTAAACACAGTAATGAGATATAAGTAATGGCAGTCAATAGAAGAGTCAGCGAATTTTCACCAGGTCGAAATGACAACACCCATCTCTATACGAAGGGTGGTGAGTTTAGTTTGGATGGTGTTGAATATGTTGGTGAATATCATCTTATTGGGTCTGTTCCTAAGACGGGACCAGTTGCTAATCCTGGTAATCGTGTGTTGCAGAGACTGTACACTAATCCAGACCACTACGTATATGATCGTTTAAAGAATTTTGATGTCACTGTTTTAAACTACGTAGAACCAAAACCATACCTCTACATACCTACTGAACAAGATTATACTGTAGGGTATGATAACAGATACTTTGTTGAGAAGCTTGAGGATGACATGAGTTATGCAATAGAAATTAATCAAGATCAATACAACCTTATTGGAAAGAGGGGTGGAATTGATGGTGGTTTATATCCGTCGGTTGTAGTTCGGTGGAAGTTGACTGGCAAAAGGTCGGACATTATATCACACAATGAGATGGAGCTATACAAAGCATCTCTCCGAGTACCTAGTGTAAACTATGCAGTTCGAAACTTTTTAGAGTTTGCCCGTATCACTTTAGTTTGATAATTGAAATAAGTTACGTATAGTTGTCCATATGGTTATGGATACTATTCAGCAGTTACAGGATTTTACAGCTCAGTCTGTATTCCTATATCCTATTGTGGAGGATAGTAGATTACACAACCACTTCAATAAGATTATTGGTTTTGTGTTGATTGATACGGACACCCGTAACACTATAACAATCAGCAACGGACACCCTGAAGGCATCTACAATTCCAATGACCTATCCTTTCTAAAAGATCGTAAAGTATATTGCTATAACTGTATGAGCATGAGATATGTAGGTTATGATGTATCTCAATTTATAGATTGCAATATGCAGTATTACCTATATACCAACCAACCATATACACCTGATACACCAACTATCATAAACCACTACAATAGACAATACCAAAACTTCTATAAGGTCAATAGTTTAGTACCTCTATACAAGCATGAAGAGATTGCATTATCAATCTTCGAAGATAGTTGGGTTAAAATTACTCAACCTGGTTTAAGCTTCTATCAAAACGAATTAGCTGAGGCCTTCTATCGTATAGAAAGTAATGGTATCAATGTCAATCGTGATAAGTTTGTAGAACGGTTTGGACAAACATTAAGTCTGAATAAGGAGTATTGCTACACTCAGTACAACTTCTACACAACAACGGGAAGACCTAGTAATCGCTTTGGTGGAATCAACTTTGCAGCATTGAATAAAGAAGATGAGACAAGAGCAGTATTTCAAACGAGATATGATCCAGGTACGTTAGTAGAGATTGACTTTAACTCTTATCACCCAAGATTGATTGCTCAGATTATTGGTTATGACTTTGGTAGCGATAATGTATATGAACACTTAGCGTGTCACTATCATAACACAGATAATCCAACTCAGGAACAGATTGAAGAAGCTAAGGAAGGAACCTTCAGACAATTGTATGGCGGTATCCAACAACAATACCTACACATTCCATTCTTTAGTAAGACAAACGACATGGCAAAGTATCTATGGAGTAAGGCTGAGGAGGATGGCTACATTGAAAGTCCAATATCAGGTAGAAGACTGATACTAAGCAATTATCAGGACATAACCTTATATACATTATTCAATTACTTTGTGCAGATGTATGAGACTGAGACAAACGTACTTATCTTAAATAAGATGCATAAGCTATTGGAGAATAGTGAGGTAAAGCCAGTACTATACACATACGATAGTATTCTATTCGATACACCAGCAGATCAGATTCCGTGGTTGTTGGAGGAAGTTATCCCTCAAGCAATTGATCTCGAGAAGTTCCCAATCAAGATAAAGCACGGTACCACTTACAAAAACCTTAGCGTTTAATCCCAACTCGTGATATTTATTAGCAAAAGATATCATGGCAAAAGGACAGTTGGACGTATTAGAAAGCTTGATCCGCAAGGAGCTTGAAGCATACTTACGCGAGAATAAAATTAAGTTCAAAAGATTGAATGAACTTGAGTCAACTACTAATGCTGCGGATGATCAAAAGGTGGCAGCGTTAAAACAAAAGAAAGCGGACCTAGATAAAAAAGCTGCACAAAATGATGCTGAGATTGCAAAACTCAAACAGCAGATTGACGCGATAGAGAAGAAGTAACAAATGAGACCACAATTATTGTGCACATTCACGTACGTAGATAAACTTACTGTTAGCATTGGTCAGATATACAAAGCGTATAACGCTGACGATGTTTCTAACATGAAGGTGTATTCCTATGTCCAGGTACCTAACAACGTGATTTGTGTATACAACGTATCGACTAGCGAAAGAAGATTGAAAGATACGATATCGATAAACAGAAAGAAAGATACAAATACCTTTTATAGCATTAATGCACTTAACAGCTTAATTAGAGTTCTAAATAACGGCGTACTAGATAAGTCGTTTGCGATCGAATGGCCAAACTACAAGGACACACTCCTTTTAGCTGATGGCGAGTTCAACTGCAAGATGATTCAAATAAAAGAGCTAGCAGTATAAGTTGCTTAATCGAGAAAGGTTGCGTATATTATATAACAGGTAAGGCTATAAGAGTCCAGGGAGGATTTAAAAAAGTTTAGGCACGTAGTTGTCAGTTTAAGAAAAGTTCCCTATATTCGAAGAGTCAATTAAGTTAAACAATTAAAAACAAACAATGTTATGGCGATCAATCTAGACGCAATCAAAGCAAAGCTGCAAGCTATGCAACAAGCCAGCACTGGCGGGGGTGGAAACAAAGCAAACGAGTTTCTTTGGAAACCACCAGTAGGAAAATCCCAAGTACGTATCGTACCCTACGCACACGACAAAAACAATCCTTTCATTGAAATGTACTTCCACTACGAGATTGGGAAGCGCACAATGGTATCACCGGTTTCTTATGGCCGACCTGATCCTATTGTTGAGTTTGCTGAGAAGTTGAAGAAGTCTGGAGATAAAGACGATTGGAAGTTGGGAAAAAAGATCGAACCTAAATTCCGAGTGTATGTACCAGTTATTGTACGTGGTGCAGAACATGAAGGTGTTAAGTTCTGGTCATTCGGTAAGCAAATCTACACAGAGTTGTTATCTGTAATTGCTGACCCAGATTATGGTGATATCACAGACTTAATGAATGGTCGTGACTTGACTGTAGAGCACGTTGCTGCAGAGAAAGAGGGAGCCTTCCCATCATTCACAGTACGTGTGAAACCAAACACAACTCCAGCAACAACTGATAAAGAAGTTGCAGAGATGATTGTAAACAACCAAAAGAACATCACAGAGTTGTTTACAGAATTGAGCTACGAAGAAATGACTGAGGCTTTGCAGAAGTGGTTAGACCCTTCAAGTGAAACAGCTACAGATGGTACTAAGCCAGCTGCTGCAATCACTGGAGCAACTACTGCTACTAAAGCAGACGACATCACTTCAGCATTTGACTCACTATTTAATACCTAAAACTTATGGCAAAGCAGACTAATAAGACACCCGATGAAATTTCGGGAAGGGACGAACTAGCTTCCTTACTAGCGGATAGCTTAAACAAAAAGTTCAAAGACTTTAAGGCTGCGCATTTCCTAAGTGGTGAGGAAGAAACTCCAACAGATTTAACAGAGTGGGTCGGTACCGGCTCCTCTCTGTTAGACCTGGCAATCTCAAACAGACCTGATGGTGGATTTCCAGTAGGTCGTATTGTTGAACTTCAGGGTATGGAAGCTTCAGGAAAGAGTTTGATTGTAGCTCATACACTAGCGAATACGCAAAAGAAAGGTGGACTTGCGGTTTACATTGATACTGAAAATGCATTGAGTGAAGAGTTCTTACGTGCAGTAGGTGTAGATGTTGCTAACATGCTATACGTGCCACTTGAGACAATTGAAGATGCGTTTGAAGCAATCGAGAATATTATCGAGACAGTTCGCAAAAGTTCAAAAGACAGATTAGTAACAATTGCATTGGATTCTGTATCAGCAGCTACCACAAAAGTGGAACAAGATGCTGACTATGAAAAAGATGGTTGGGCTACTACAAAAGCTATCTTGATGTCAAAAGCAATGCGTAAGATTACAAACATCATTGCAAAGCAGAGAGTACTATTATTATGTACATCTCAGTTGCGTGAGAAGATGGGAGTAATGTTTGGAGACAAGTACACTACATCAGGTGGTAAGGCTTTAGGTTTCCATGCAAGCTGTCGCATTCGATTAAAGGGAGTTGGTAAACTGAAAAGTGGATCTGGAAAGACTGAACAAATCATTGGAGTACAGACAGAAGCTCAGGTTATCAAGAACCGTATGGGACCTCCATTCAAGAAAGCTACATTTGACATCTACTTCAATTCTGGTATTGACGATTACAATAGCTGGTTATCTTTGATGAAAGACTATGGAGCACTAAAACAAGCAGGTGCTTACTATACTCTAGTTAATGAAGAGACTGGTGAAGAGATTAAGTTCATGTCCAAAGATTGGAGAGGAATGTTAGAAAAAGATGAAAATCTAAAACAATATTGTTACAATAAAATCTGCAATATCTTCGTTATGAAGTATCGTGATCAAGATCACATCAATCCAGACGAGATATCAGTAGATGATGAAGAGCTAACTGACTAATGATAAATAAGTACCAAGCATTAATAAACGAGCTCAAGTTACGACAGAATGAAAGTGAGGCCGTTCACAAAAACTCAAGAGTGTTGATTGTTGACGGCCTCAACACTTTCATACGAGCTTATGCCGCAAGTCCGGTTACAAATACTAACGGTGAGCATGTAGGAGGAATCTCAGGATTTCTACTTAGTGTAGGTCATGCTATCAAAGCGATCAATCCAACTCGGTTGGTGATAGTGTTTGATGGAAAGGATGGCTCTGCACGTAGAAGGTCTCTGTATCCTGATTACAAAGGAAACCGTAAAGTCAAGATTCGATTGAATCGATCTGAGACAGTCGATAAAGAAGATAACCAACTGCAGCAGTTAATGCGATTGACAGAGTACTTGGATATCATGCCAGTTAATACTATTGTTATTGATCGAGCTGAAGCTGATGACGTCATTGCATATCTTTCCAATGATTACCTAGCAAATAAAGATTCTCAGGTATTCATCATGTCATCGGATAAAGATTTTATGCAGTTAGTAGATAACCGTGTACATATCTGGAGTCCGACAAAAAAACAGATGTATTATGTAGATGACGTTGTTGAGCAGTATGGAATCATTCCTCAGAACTTTGCTTTGTATAGAGCGTTGACTGGAGATGATAGTGATAACATTCCTGGAGTAAATGGAGTTGGTACAAAGACGTTACTAGACAAGTTTCCTAAAATAGCAACAGACGTAATGACTGTGGATGACTTTATCGAATATACAAGAGAGCTTCAAGCACAAAGCAAAGCTAAGATATACGATAAAGTACTTCAAGCAGAAGCTGACCTAAGATTGTACTTTGAGATTGTACAGCTTGGAGTTAGTAACATCAACACGAGCAGTAAGATGAAGATCATGGATATGATGGAGCAGCCTACCGACAAGTTGGCTAAGATCAAATTCCACCAGATGCTTATGCTCGACGGTATGACTAATGCAATAAAGAACGTCGAATTGTGGCTACGAGAAACTACTACGAAACTTGATCAATATTGTTTGCAAGATTAGAAAAAATTTCGTAAGGTTACAGTATGCAAGTAGAAGATACATTACAGTTTTATGGATCAGCGTTTCAAAACAAAGTCCTATCCATATTAATTAAAGACAGAACTTTCCTACAGCAGGTTCATGATATTATCGATCCTCGATTCTTTTCATCTGAATCTGCTCAATGGCTTGCGAAGACTACCTTAGAATATTTTAACACATACAAGTCACCACCTACTTTAGAGGTGTTGAAGGTGGAGTTGGATAAGGTCGATATTGACTTATTGAAAACAACCGTTGTAGAGAATATCCGAGAGGTTTTGAAATTCGCAGATGCAGAAGATAGTGAGTATATTAAAGACAAGACTCTAGACTTTTGTAAGAATCAAAAACTAAAAGCAGCTATCCTGAAGTCTGTTGAACTTCTCAAGTCAGGGAAGTACGATGAGATCAAAAGTGGTATTGATGAGGCAATGAAGGCAGGTGCTGATAAGAATATCGGTCACGATTACATTGATGACATTGCTTTGCGTTTTGTTGAGAATAAACGAAACACCATTGAGACACCGTGGGATGTGATTAATGAGATTATGGATGGTGGATTGGGTACTGGTGAGATGGGAGTGTTTGTAGCTCCGGCTGGTATTGGTAAGTCGATGGCATTAGTAAACATTGCTGCTTATGCAGCTAAGAAAGGACTGAATGTTATTTACTACACGCTAGAGCTTTCTGAGACTTATGTGGGAGCTCGCTTTGACTCTCACTACTCAGGTATTCCTTCTCAAGATTTAAAGTACCATCAGGAAGAGGTTATTGAAGCTATCAAAGGAGTTAAGGGTAAGTTAGTTGTAAAGTATTACCCAACTAAGACTGCATCAGTTAATACAATATCAGCACATCTAGATAAGTGTATCATGCAGGGTATCAAACCAGATGTTGTTCTTGTTGACTACGCTGACTTGTTGAGAGATACTGGTGTGAAGGGGTCGGTACGAAATGACATCATGCTAGGAAACATTTATGAAGAGTTGCGTGGATTAGCTGGAACATATCAAGTACCTTTGTATACAGCATCGCAAGCAAACCGATCAGCTCTTGAAGAGGATGTTATTGAAGCAGATAAGATTGCTGAATCGTATGCTAAGGTGATGGTTGCTGACTTTGTAGTATCACTATCTCGTAAGACGGCTGATAAGATTAGCGGTACTGGTAGATGGCACGTTATCAAGAATCGATTCGGACCAGATGGATTGACCTTCCCAAGTAAGATGAATATGGCTACAGCTAAGATTGATATCTATGCGGAAAACACAGTAATGGGTAAAGAAGCTAAGCAATTGATGCAGAATGAAGATGAGGTAGTAAGAAAAGCCTTGGCCAATAAATTTTCTGAATTAAACACGTTAATTTGAGAAAAAAACGCATTGAGACATATTTTTCGCAATATTTATACACATACTAATTTATACAACATTCAAAATCTATGATGACATTATCTAACGAGATCCTTAGTGAGATCACGGTTTTTATGAAATACGCCAAGTACATTCCTGAGCTACAACGAAGAGAGACATGGGAAGAGTTGGTAACACGCAACAAGAACATGCACCTTAAAAAATATCCTAACCTAGCGGAAGAGATAGAAGAAGTTTACAAAATGGTGTATGCTAAAAAGATTTTGCCATCAATGAGGTCTATGCAGTTTGCAGGAAAGCCAATTGAGATTTCTCCTAACAGAGTTTACAATTGTGCTTACTTACCAATCGATGACTATCGTGCATTTGGTGAAGCAATGTTCCTATTGCTTGGAGGAACAGGTGTTGGGTACTCAGTACAAAAACATCACGTAGAAGCTCTACCGGAGATTCGTAAACCAAGCGTTAAACGTACAAAACGATTCTTGATTGCTGACTCTATCGAAGGATGGGCAGATGCAGTTAAGGCTCTTATTAAAAGTTACTTTCACGGAACATCTCGTATGGAGTTTGACTTTTCAGACATCCGTCCAAAAGGTGCTCGTCTAGTTACATCAGGTGGTAAAGCTCCAGGTGCACAACCACTGAAAGAGTGTCTTGTGAAAGTTCAAGGTATTTTAGATGCAAAAGAAAATGGAGACAAATTATCACCAATTGAAGTACATGACATCGTATGTCATATTGCGGATGCAGTCCTTGCCGGAGGTATTCGTAGAGCAGCTCTTATTAGCTTGTTTAGTGCTGACGACGATGAAATGATCGCTTGCAAATCAGGTAACTGGTGGGAAACCAATCCACAACGTGGACGTGCAAACAACTCAGCTGTATTAATGAGACATAAACTTACCAAAGAGTTCTTTATGGATATCTGGAAGCGTGTTGAGTTATCAGGAGCAGGAGAGCCAGGTATCTATTTGACTAACGACAAAGACTGGGGAACCAACCCATGTTGCGAGATTGCACTACGTCCATTCCAATTCTGTAACTTGTGTGAGGTAAACGTATCGGATATTGAATCACAAGAAGACTTGAATGCTCGTGTGAAAGCAGCGTCATTTATTGGAACACTACAAGCAGGCTACACAAACTTCCATTATCTACGTGACGTATGGAGACGTACAACTGAGAAGGATGCGTTGATCGGAGTATCTATGACTGGTATCGGATCTGGTACAGTATTAGGATACAACATGAAAGAAGCAGCTAAAGTTGTTAAGGAAGAAAACATTCGTGTAGCAGAGTTGATCGGTATCAACAAGTCAGCTCGTACGACAACTGTTAAACCAGCTGGTACTACATCACTGACATTAGGAACAAGCTCAGGTATTCACGCATGGCATAATGACTTCTACATCCGTCGTATTCGCGTAGGAAAGAATGAAGCAATTTACAGCTACCTTGCAATCAATCACCCAGAGTTAATTGAAGATGAGTACTTCCGTCCGCATGACACAGCAGTAATCTCTATTCCACAAAAAGCACCAGAAGGAGCGATCCTAAGAACAGAATCACCTTTCCAATTGCTAGAGCGTATTAAGAAAGTACACTTGGAGTGGGTTAAACCAGGACATCGTTCAGGAAACAATACACACAATGTATCTGCTACAGTATCATTGAGAGATGAGGAGTGGGATATGGCTGGTGAGTGGATGTGGGAGAACCGCGATCACTACAACGGTCTATCAGTATTACCTTTCAACGGTGGTACATACACTCAAGCTCCTTTTGAAGATTGTACGGAGGAGGTTTACGAAGAGATGATGAAATCATTGCACAGCATCGACTTATCCAAAGTGATTGAGTTAGATGACACAACAGACCTCAAAGGTGAGGCAGCTTGTGCAGGTGGTGCATGCGAAATCGTGTAAGATGGTTTCGCCGAGTGAGGACTGGATCTTCCAGCTGTATGTAGAGAAGCTTTCAAAGCCGAAACTACAACCTGACGATTTCTACTATGAGGATGGTAGAATGGTAATGACAGAAACATATCACAAACGTAGAGGACGGTGCTGCAACAATGGTTGCAGACACTGCCCCTACAAAGAAAATAAAGTACAACAATGATACTAGGAATGACAGAAGGACCACTTGTAACGGAGTTGCAAGCTAAGTTAAATGTAGAAGCCAATGGGTCGTACGATAGAGCTACACAGCTAGCAATATTGGGTTGGCAATTAGAGAGAGGTTTACCAGCAAATGGTGAGGTAGATGAAGCAATGTGGATCGAATTATTCGGATCACTTCCATCTACAAAAACAAAATTTAATCCCAAAGCAAAGGACTTGGATGGTGATGGTATGGTACAAGAAGGAACACCTTTCGAAAGACCAGTATCAGAAGAATGAGAGACGCAGTTTCATTAGTAGGTAAGCACGTTGTAATCAACGACACCTTATTTAAGATTGAAGATTTTTATTACGTACCAGGAAACAAAGAAACCTTTGTCAAGTTATACAATGACAAAGGTAAGTACTGGTTGAATTATGAGCTATCAAAACTCAGAGAATTTATAGAAGACCAAATTAAGTTATGAAAGTAGCAGTTAAAAAATTACACCCCAACGCAGTTATACCAACATACGCTAAACCAGGAGATGCTGGATTAGACTTAACAGCTGTCGAGGTCATCAATGACGAAGGATTCCAAATCACATACAAGACTGGATTGGCGTTTGAGATTCCACTAGGTTATGTTGGATTGATCTTTCCAAGAAGCTCAGTACGCAATCAGCAAATCATGCTATCAAATTGTGTTGGAGTTATTGACTCAGGTTATCGAGGAGAGATTGAGTTCACCTTTAACAAATTGTCAGGCATTCCATCAAGACGCTATGGCGTTGGTGATAGAGTGGGTCAGATGATTATCATGCCTTATCCAGATATTGAGTTGGTGGAGATGAATACACTATCAGAAACCGAAAGAGGTGAAGGTGGTTTTGGATCTTCTGGAAACTAGACTATTTATATTAAACATAAGAAATGGAATTACCACAATCAACAGTAGTAAAAGTAACGTCCGAACAATCGCAAGTTCTCTTACCAAAGACGCTTAACGAGGATGTTGTCAATGCTTTGAATAGCACATTAGGTGAAGAGTATGCAGCACATTATTTTTACAGAAACGCTGCCAACTGGTGTAAAGGAGTTGCTTATCTAAAAGCAGCTGCCTTCTTTGAAGCTGAAGCTAATGCAGAATTAGAGCACGCTGTAAAGATTCAAAACTACTTAGTAGATTGGAATGCGAATCCAGTAATACCAGCAGTTAAATTCTCAGGCAAGTTTGATGGTTTGATTGATATTGTAAATAAAGCTTATGAGATGGAGTTTGATTTGGGAGACAAATACAACAAAATTTCAACTGCTATGTTCACAGCTCACTTACCTACATTCGATTTCTTAACTGAGTTCAGAACAATTCAAGTACAATCAATCGCAGAGTATTCAGACTTATTGAACGCTGCACAATTAGTTGATGTATCAAACAAACTAGACTTATTACACTATGAAGAGAGATACTTCTAATCAATCCATCATAGATTTGGATTCTCATTTTAAGACTATCAAACCGAGTAAGATTGCTACGGAGATTAAAACCTATAGCAAACCCTTGAATGTAGATTATGATGAGATCCTTTCTGAATGGTGTTACAGATTGCCAAAGGGGTATCCAACAATGGTGGATGGTAAATTCTCTAGTAAAAAAGAATTGAAACTTCTGCAAGAGATTTTAAAAGAGAATGGTATCACAGAGATGCCGGACTTCAATAACGTTGCACCAATTAAGATGCAATCACCTACTCCAATACGGGAGGAGGAAGATGTGCAAATTACAGCTTCTGACTTGGTAAAGTTACTAGGTAATCCTGATTCTAACTTTTCACAAAAGACATTAGATCGCGTAGCTTCCCTACTCAAGAGACAGGGTAACTATGAGAAGGTCATTGAAGAAAAGATAACAGAATTTTTAGGACCAGATGCAAAGCACGTGGATGCTGTGGTTGATAAGATGTATGCAGGCAACACCGATCAAATGAAGTTAGCTGCATACCTATCAGATCGTTCGATATCGTATACAAGCTTTTTAAATAAAGTGGCTAGTATCAAAGGTACTTTCCAAGGACCTACGGGTCTCTCAGACAAGGCTTTTGAAGAGCTTGTCGTATACAAATGGCAAGACACACCAGCTCTGGGAATTGTAGAGGTGATGTTGGCGATGTTATTTAAAGGTGGTGCACGACCAACCGGTATGGGAGACTTAGTTGTTGGAGGTAAACCTTTTGAAGTTGGAGGTGTTAATAAAAGACTTCGAGGACAAAAAGGCTTTGGAACAGCAAAAGGATTCCGTGAAGGTTTGTATAAAGGCTATATGGCTTTAGCAACTAAACTAGGTTTAGGTACAACATCGTTATCAGGTACTGCTAAACAAAAACCTGGCATAAAGGTACCAACTGAGACTGCTAGATATGGTAACTCTCAGACAACTGGATGGCCGACTGTGATTGAAGAAGTTAACAAGCAATTTATAGATTTGGGTGGTGAACCATCTAACGAGGAATTGGCTCAAGCAATTGGAAGAGGTTTTATGGGGTTGTTTGAAAAAACAACAGCTACCGATTATAGTTGGATTGCAAAGTACATTAAAAAAGATGGCTCACTTGATCGAGCTGGATTCTATAAAGAATTGGTGTCTTTTAGTTTTGATTACTATATGTCGCAAGGGGGTGATGAAGGTGGAGAGGGTGTTGGCCCAGAACATTTCGTATTAGCTAATAAAGATAACATTCTTATAGTACCAGCATCAGGAGCTGGCTTAGCAAATTTTTATGACAAACTTAAAATAGTATTACCATCCTTTACAGATGGTTCTGGTTTACAGGGTGTTGTAGTTGGACTGACTCTCAAATAAGAGATAAAATAAATTTTAAAAAAGGCTTGCTAACGTAAGCCTTTTTCAGTATATTCGTATACACTTACAATACATACACATGAGTCGTTTCAATTGGTGGAGAAGAGGTAGGAAAAAACCACTACTCAAAAGAAAAGATGCCTTGAAAGGCAGATCGTTTTTGTTACAACAAATAGAGCATGGTGACTTTGACCATAGCGATTATCTACGTCAAGCAAAATACGAGTTAGTTTTATGCAAACAAGAGCAAAAGAAGGTGACCAGCAAATGGGTTGCTAGTGCTGAGAGTTTGCAAGAAAAGTTAATTGAAGTTGAACGTAAATACATAAAGCGTTACAACAAACTCATGGAGGATTATCACGAGGAGGAAACTAAGTTGCTAGCATTGCTTCGAGACAAGCTGGCAGTTGAGTTTGGTATTGATTGTTGGGATGAAGCTTTAGCAGCTGATCCAAACCAAGACCTAATCCAACTCTACCACAATTACAAAAAAATCGCAAATAAAAAGTTACAATATGTACAACATCAAACACAAGAATGTAGTAATTGACCCAGAGAAGGTTATACAAGTACCACCACGTGAGGTACGAGAAGATTTCAAACACCCAGATCCAAAGAAGCATCAACTAGTGAGTTTCGTTAAGTCGGCAATTCGTATTGTCGGATACGTTGCTATACCTTTTAATTTAGGTTTAGCTGTAGGATTGTTGGTAGTTTCAGAATTAGTTGGTATATTTGAAGAATTAGTTTAAGATATGAGCAAAATACAATACATCACAAGAAAGGGTAACTTCGATTCAGGACATCGAGTTATGAATGAGTTTATGAAATGCTACAACATTCATGGACACACTTATTTATACGAACTTACGTTTGCATTTGAAAATATGGAGGAGATTGGTTATGCCATCGACTTCAAAGAGATCAAGCGTGTATTCTGTCAATGGATTGATGATATACTAGATCATGGAATGATTCTTAATCCACATGATACAAAGCTAATCGAAACGACTAGAGACTATGGTACTAAGTTGTGGTTAATGAGTTTGAATGGTAACGGAGAGTATTGCAACCCTTCAGTGGAGAATATTGCTAAAGAAGTTTACTTAGCAATGGAAGTGCTCACAAATGAGCTATATGGTGATGCAAAAACAGGCTTACAGATTCATGGTGTAAAGATTTACGAAACACCAAACTGTTTTACGGAGGCATTCCACGAAAGTATTACAGATGCAGAGCGTGAAAACTTTTACGCTACCAATCTTACGGATATTGTTAATTACGCTAAATCAAAAGGAGTATTAGAATATGACGACAGAAAGCTCAACAAATGATCAAACAATGTTCGCTGACGGCTTTGATGAGGCTGTCATAGGAATTACTTATACAAATGGTACTCGCAAGGTGGTATATGATGCAAGTAGGATGGTAACAGTTCTAATGCAGCGTGACGAGATGACTGAAGAGGATGCCATCGAATATCTAGAATATAATGTCTGGAACACCTATGTGGGAGAGGGAACACCAATCTATATACACAGAGGGTCTTATATGGAAGTTTTGGAGTATATTGAAGAAAATAGTTAAAATAAAAAACACAGGTTATGGAATTTAAGTCACTTTATGAATACCTAGGGCATGCAGCAGGTTCAGACCTAGGTAAAAGAGTAGCAACAGCAGCAGTAGCTCAAGGAGTTGTTATACAATCGCAAGAAATTAGTAATCCAAAATATAGCGGAACAGTGATGATGTATCCGGTAGACTTTCTGGATCAGTATTTTGGTAAAACTGCACAACCAGAGCAGCCAACGGTACAAGACATTTTAGACGACGAATTACCATTTTAATATGAAAGCAGGAAGAATTACAGATTACGATAAGAAACTGCCAATAGTAGAACTATACTATTGTGTGCAGAGTGAAGGCTCCAGAGCGGGCTTTCCAACAGTAGCAGTTAGAACAACTGGATGTACTCACAGATGTTGGTTTGGTGAAGGTGGTTGGTGTGACTCTTGGTATACAAGTATCCATCCAGAGAAGGGTGGTTTCACTTTTAACGATATCATCAAGATGTATGACGAACGTCCAGACATTAAGGAGATGATGTTGACGGGTGGATCACCAACAATGCACCCAGATTTAGTTAACGAATTAACCCACCTAGCAAATGAAAGAGGTATTGTTATTACGATGGAGACAGAAGGTAGTCACTTCATTGAAACAGATTACCCAATCGGTCTCATATCTCTCAGTCCTAAGTTTAGCAATAGCGTACCTAAGTTGGGAGTACTTACACCGAAAGGTATCGCAGTTGATCAAAAGATGATCGACAAGCATAACAGCTTACGTTTGAATTACGAAGCTATGAAACAATCAATCGCATACCATACAAACTACCACTTCAAGCCGGTATGTAATCCAGTTGAGATGCCAGAGATTTGGGAACAGATTGAAGCATTTAGAGTTGAGCTTGGTATTCCTAAGAATAAAACTTGGATCATGCCTCCAGGAGATAATCGTGAGGAATTGGTCAGAGTCTATCCAATGGTGATTGACTTCTGCACAGAGAATGGATATAATTTTACCGGTCGTGAGCATATCATTGCATTCGACACAAAACGAGGAGTATAATGCACGAAATCCTACACTTTATAGGACTATGTCCAGATAGCTTTGCTCACTTCGATCTTCTAGATTTGTTTGTTGCAAACTATCCAAATTTATCTTATATTGATTTAAACACAATTAAATACTATGTTACAAAACGCATTCCAAGTAGAAGAGCTACTACAAACTAATAATAAAGGCTCAAGAGCTCAGGTAGGGTATGACCTTACTCTGAAAGGTGTGAAACGAATTATGGGTGGAGCTGTTATGTCAGATAAGACAGCAGTTGAGGATTACCACGAAGTAGCACCAATGATTAATGCAGATGGAAAGTTCATCTACAAACTTAGTGCAGGAGCATACTCATTAACATTTGAGCAAGGATGTAAGTTACCAAATAATATGACAGCTTTTATTCGCCATCGTTCTAGCGTACTTCGTTGTGGAGCAATTATCACTAGTGGTGTGTATGATCCAGGATTCGAAGTAGATGAGATGGGTGGTGTAATGATTGTTACTGAGCCTATCATCATTGAGAAAGGTGCTCGTGTAGCTCAAATCATTATGTTTGAGAATAATGAAGCAGAATTGTATAACGGCCAATGGCAAGGTAATAAAGACTTAAAGTAATGAGGAAGTTCGTAGAAGTTCGTTTAGATATTGAAGGTCTGCATCACTGGCCTGATTGTAATCTACCACACGTAGAGTACTTAGCACATCTGCATCGTCACACATTCCAAATCCTTTGCCGAGCGGAGGTATCGCATGGGAATCGTGACATTGAGTTTATCGATCTCAAACATAAAATCAAACAGCACATTGCGAAGACTTGGTACGATCCAGCTTATGGATGCTGCAACTTTGGAGCAATGAGTTGTGAGATGATTGCAGAAGATTTATTAAACTATTTTGGTTTGTGTAGATGTTCTGTATCAGAGGATGGAGAATTCTTTGGAATTGTAGAAATTTAGTCGTATATTCGTATCATGTTACAAACAAAGAGAATCGTTTTACTATTTGGTAAAATCTGCAGTGGCAAAAGTACTTACGCAGATGCTTTATGTTACATCACAAAAGCAAAGCGAATTACTGTGTCGGATATTGTAAAAAGAGTTTCTGGTAAGAATACTCGCAGTGAGTTACAAAACACACAGAACCTTGATATGCAGATTGCTCAAGAACTAATCGCTGAGATTGAGAAGTATGAGAGAGTTGTTGTTGATGGTATTCGTCAGGCAAGTATTGTATGGGGTTTAGTAAATGAATTTGGTTTTGATAACATTGATATGATTTGGCTAGAAGCTGCTGACGATGTTCGTAGATATAGATTCTATGATCGATCGATTGCAAAGGATGACCTTAGCTTTGAGGAAGCAGATGCAAGAGATGAGGAGTTAGGTCTTGGAGGTGTTGCAAAAGCGTTTGAGAATTGGTATATTAAAGTAAATAACTAATAAGAGATGGAGTTAATTAAAAAAGCAAATGGAAACATTCCTCGTACAGAAGAGGAGAAAAAGCAGATGATTGAAAAGGCTGCTGAGTATTATGGTGGATTCTTAACAGCATTAGGATTCGATTGGAAAGCTGATCCACATAGTGATCGTACACCACATCGTGTAGCTAAAGCTTGGGTTAATGATTTGATCGCAGGATCAATCTCACCAGAACCAGAAATCACTGCATTCCCTAATGATGAGGGTTATACTGGATTGATTTGTCAGACACGTATTCCAGTAATGAGTATGTGTGCACATCACAACCTAACATTCTCAGGAGTAGCTCACGTAGCATATATTCCAGGTAAAGAGAAGGATGATATGGTTGTTGGATTGAGTAAGTTGAATCGTATTGTAGATTTCTACTCACGTCGTCCAAATATCCAAGAATCATTAACTAAGCAGATTCATGATCATATTGATCGCTTGTGTATTGGTAATCGCGGTGTAGCTGTAGTTATTGAATCACAACACAACTGCGTTAAGTGTCGTGGTATCAAACATGAATCAGTAATGAAGACATCTCAAATGTCAGGATACTTCTGGACTAACGAGATTGGTACAAGACAAGAATTTTTTAACCTTATAGATCAAAGTCGTTATGGAGCCTAAAATTCACTATGGAACCACTAGTGACCTCACTAGCGGTTGCATCCTTACAACAAATACAGCTGGATACACCACCACAATAAATCCAAACACAAATTGGTCTACTATCAGTAGTGGTACTTCCTTAATTTTTAATCCAAGTAATAATATGAATAGACAGCAAGTAAAAGTAGCAGTGTTCCAAGTAACACGTGATGAGTTTGGTAACATTGAATCTTCTAGATTCTTAGAGGAGATGTGGATTGAACTTACACCAGGAAAATCTCTAGACTATGCGGTAGCAAAACAACTAGAAGAGGATGTAGATGCAGACGAAATTGTAATCAAACAAATCTACTCAATCACTCTATAATGATGGACGTATACGTTATATCGCCCTTGAGTAATTTAGAGCCGATGAAGCTTGGCGATAGATTGTTTGTACTAGCCCATTTGTGGGTACAATCACCAGAGTACAGACAGTTCATCTATGATCAGATTGATGAGGATCTTGATCGCTGGATCACACTAGACAATTCAGCAGCTGAGCGTGCCTTAGTGACTGAAGATGTGTTGATCAACGTAGTGAAAGAGTTAGCACCTAGTGAAGTAATCGCACCAGATGTATTGTTTGATAAAGATGCTACGATTGCTAACGCTATCAAGTTCCGCGACCGTATGGAAGCTGAAGGCTTGTTAGATAGCACTGAAATCTTCTTCTGTCCTCAAGGTAAAACTAAAGAGGATTGGCTAGAAGCTTACAAATGGGGATTAGAGCAAGATTGGATTAGCACAATTGGTTTCTCTAAGATTGCAATTCCTCAGGCGTGGTTAGAAGACTTCAAAGATGATCAAGGTATTAAGGAAGCTCGTTGGATGGCTTATGACTATTTGAAAGAGCACAACCTATTACTGAAACCGATCCACTGTTTAGGTCAAGGTGATCCAACAGAGTTCTCCTACTACGATCATCCAGCAATGCGCAGCACAGACTCAGTATTCCCAGTACTAGCGGCTGCACATGGTCAGGACTTTAGAGTAGATCATACTACTCGGATTCCAACTCCACACAACTTCCTAGAGACATACGACATGAGTAATGTTGATATGGAGCTAGTAAAGAAGAATGTGCAGTACTTGCGACTAAGTTGCATGACCGGCAAATAAGCTGACCTCTACCCTGTCAAGAAGCCAACCATAAAAAGTTGGCTTTTTTTATTTTTTTTTTTGTCAAACTGTTGCAAATACGAAATTAAGTGACGACCTTTAGGTATAAGATTAAGAGATATGACACACAGAGAGTTTAAATTGACAGTTAAGAATGAAATCCTCGAAGATGCTGGACTCGGCAGAACGGCAGTACATTATCGTCCTGGTGATGTAATGGTAGTTGATGAGGAAATGTTTAATATGATTCAGTCAGGAAACACTATTGAAAGACCAACTCGAGAAGGTTGGATTACATTTGATAAGTATGACTTTTTGAATGAGGTTGCAGTCACTTCCGTTACGGTTGAGTACAGCATTCGCAAATTAGGACAACGTAAAGATAAATAAGAAATATGATAAATACATTTAAAACCCGCGAAGAGATTATCAACGCACTAGTTACCGAGTTTAATGAGAAACCAGGTAGTTTTAATAACAACGAGAAAACTAAATCTCGTGAGAAGTTCTGGACTTACAATCGTCTATTGAACTACTACTTCAAAAAGAAGAACGCTGCTATACCAGTGTTACGATTCGGTCGTCGGACACACGCTACTAAATTATTCTAAAAACAAAATAAGCTATGGAAATTTTTCACTTAATTAACAACACGTACCAAGTAGTAGATTCATCAACCAACGCTGTGTTATTCCAGGGTACGCACGAAGAGTGTGTTCACTATCTGGAAGATGCTTTATATGAGATGTTTCTCAGTATGGCTGGCTTTTAAGTTGGTTTTTCGAAAAAAAGGTAGTATCTTTACTTTATGATAGGAAAGAAAAGAGAGATTGATTTCTCACAACGCCCTAGCGCATTTGTACCACTCAAGGATTGGTGTACATTCTCTATGGGTAAAGAAGCTGAGCGAGGAGACTTTCTTGAAGTTACAGAATGGTCTAACGGAGAGGGTTATGAAGTTACTATCAACTTCAATCACCGGGAGACTAAGTTTGATTTAACTTACGGTCAGTTAGAAGCTTTAATTGCATGTCAAAAACGTATAGAAACACACATTGATGGAGAAAACATATAAAATTATCACAGACATGGCTGGTGTTGTTGAACTAGCCAATTATATTAAGAACGGAAACATTATCGCATACGATATTGAGACAACCAGTGTCAATCCTCGAACAGGAATGATCATTGGTTTCTCTGTATCTGCAAATATCGATGAGGGTTATTACTTCCCAACACGATACTGGGATACTGATAGTCAGGCATTAGTAGATTCTTACATTGATGGTAAGAGTTGTGATGAGGTTGCTAAGCAACTAATCAACTTACTTAAAGGCAAAAAGCTAGTAATGCATAACGGATCGTTCGATATTCGGTTCACGAAGAACTTCTATGGCATTGATCTTCGTGATGACCTCTATTGCGATACGATGTTACTGCGACATACTCTCAAAGAGGATGGTCCATTTGGTTTGAAAGATATTGCAATCGAGTTGCAAGCTGAACTTGGTATTAATGCCGAGAAAGAAGCCAACGAGGAGCAGATCCTAATGAAGGAGAATATCAAAGCTAATGGTGGTAGTACTACAAAAGACAACTACGAGATTTACAAAGCAGATATGCAGCTACTAGGAAACTATGCAGCAGCCGATACTGACTTAACTCTTCGTGTGATGACTTACTACCTACCAATCCTAAAAGAGCAGGAGTTGTGGGACTTCTTCTTTGTTGATGAGGTGATGCCTCTGTACAAGACTGTTACTATTCAGATGGAAGAGAAGGGTACTGAACTCGATATGGAGTTGATTCAGAAAACAAAGAACGATATCACCATCGAGCTTGCTAAACTTGAGCAAGAGATTATATCTGACCTGATGACTATTCCAGCTGCTAAGCAGTGGGTAATGTTCAAAGCAACAAAGTCGTTTCCACCTAAGAAGCGAGGTAACTATGCTGAGCGATTGAAAAAGTATGAGAATCCAGAGAACCCGGATGGTGTAGCTCGATTCTTATCTACTGGTGATCCAGCTGACTTAGATACTAGAGATGCTGTTAAGATTAGTTTGGATATGTGGAAAGAGAAAGAAGGAAACTATCTCAACATCAGTAGTAAGCAGCAGTTAGCAGAGATCGTATTTAAGTACATGAAGATCAAACCTATGAGTCAGACTCGCAAAGGTACCGATCAATTCAACGATGATATGATTGAGCATCTTAGTAAAGATCATTCATGGGCTGCAAAGTTGCGTGACTACAACAAACTGACCAAGATTAACTCAGCATACATTGATCGATTCCTAGATGGGAACGAGAACGGTCGTTACTATTGGTACTTTAAGCAGCATGGTACTACATCAGGACGTTTTAGTTCTGACTGTCAGCAAATGCCTCGTGTATTAGAACCAGGAGAGGTGAGTGATTTGGTACTAAAGTATAACAATATTCTACGAAGCTTCTTAAAAGCAGAGGATGGTCGTCGATTGATTATTTGTGACCAATCTTCACTAGAGCCACGAGTGTTTGCATCTGTAAGTAATGACCCTAACCTAATCAACGTATTCTTAGAGAACGAGGACCTTTATAGTCGTGTTGCTATTCAAGCGTTCAAACTAAAAGGAATGTCAGCTAAGAAGAGTGATCCTAACTTCGTGAAGACTTTGCGTCCTGAGTTGAGACAGAGAGCTAAAGGTATTGCACTTGCAATTCCTTATGGAGCTGGAGCTTGGCAGATTGGTCAATCTCTCAACATTAACATGAATGAAGCACAGAAGTTGATCGATGGTTATCTTGAGGGTTTTCCTGAGCTAGCTAAGTGGATGAGTGATACTCACTTGCGTGCTCAATCGTTTGGGTATATCAAGAACAAGACTGGACGTATTCGTCACTTGGATCGTGTGAAGCAGATTTATGAGAAGTTCGAGGATAACTTGATTGAACCTAGATCGTTTAAGATGATGAAGAGTATGTGTAAGACTCCTGAGCAGACTCAGAAGATTATGCAACTGCGTATGGAGTATAAGAACGGTCTTAACAACTCAAAGAACTTCCAGATTCAATCACTAGCTGCATCTATTATGAACCGATCAGCTATTGCAATCCACAAAGAGTTCAAAGAGAAGGGATTGGATGCATATATCATGCTGCAGATTCATGATGAGTTTGTTGTGAATGCACCGGCAGAAATTGCTGAAGAGGTATCTAAGATCGTTAAGCATCACATGGAGAACACAGTAACTATTCCAACTGGATTGATTGCTGAGCCAAACATCGCATTAAATTTTGGAGAGGGACACGTTTAAAACGAATCCCTCCCTATTTATATACAGACCTGAGGGCAAGCTCAGTTACGAATTATTTTTTATTAACCATCTAAGGAGGTAAACATTATGAACACAGAAGTCACTTTTGACGTCCTATTCCGGGACCTATTTAACGCACATTCGCGTTTCGGATCTATTTCAGAGATCAAAATTCCACACCCAGTAGACATTTACGAACATTCAGACGGTCTTGTATTTGAGATCGCTTGTACCGGTTTGAGTAAAGGTGAAGTCGATATTGATATCGAACTTGATGTACTCAAAGTGTCCTACAACAAACCAAAGCAGCATGACGGAGAAGAAGAAGCTCGCACATATCAGTGTAGAGGTATTGCTCGTCGATCATTTAATCTAGCTTACAAAATCTCACCAAAGTACACTTTATCAGAGAGTACAGCGGCTATGGAGAATGGTCTATTGATCATTACTATTCCATTTGCAGAAGAAGCTAAACCAAAAAAGTTACAAATTAAATAAACCAACGCTTGCTCTTGGGTCTTTTTTTCGTATATTAATTAAAACAACAGTTATATAATTATGAGTAGTGTATTCGAACCTATTAGCGATAAGCTAGTATGCAAACCTGTCGAACAGGATGAAATTAGCTCAGGTGGTATCTTATTACCTGAAGTGGATGATCAAAAAACTTTAAAAGCAGAGGTAGTAGAAGCCGGTAAAGGTTTCTGGGCAGCTCCTAGTCTGTTTGTAGAAACAACCTGCAAACCTGGAGACATTGTAATCTACCAACGTTTCGCAGCCCAAGTAATGGAGTATGATGGTGTAGACTATCATATCGTACAAGAGCGCGACTTACTAACAAAAATCAAAAAGTAAATATGAGCAAGACAAAGGTTTTAAGTTTCAATTCAGAAGCGCGCGACAAAGTGCGTAGTGGTGTTAATCAGTTATCATCAGCAGTTCAAGCAACTTTAGGTCCAAAAGGACGTAACGTAATGATTGAACGTGAGCATGGTGGTCCAGTTATCACAAAGGATGGTGTATCAGTAGCGAAGGAGATTTATCTAAAAGATCCAGTAGAGAATGCAGGTGCACAGGCCTTAAAAGAGGTTTCAATGAAAGCAGCTAAAATGGCTGGTGATGGTACAACTACAGCAACCGTATTGGCAGCTTATATGTACAATGAAGGTTTGAAAGCAATCAATGCTGGTCACAATCCTATCGAGCTTAAGCGTGGTATGGATAAAGCATCTGCAGCGGTTATTGACAATCTTCGTGAGATGAGTCGTGATGTAGTTACAAATGAAGAGATTCAGCAAGTAGCAACTATTTCAGCTAACAATGATTCTACAATCGGAGCAATCATTGCAGAAGCTATGGAAAGTGTTGGTAAGAATGGTGTAATCCAAGTAGATGAGTCTAAGACCTCAGAGACTACTTTGGAGATTGTTGAAGGTATGCAGATTGAGCGTGGATTTGTTTCACCTTACTTTGCAACAAACAACAACACAATGACGACTACATTGGAGAATCCGTACATCTTGATCTACGACCGTAAGATTAGCTCTGTCAAGGACATCTTACCATTATTGGAAACTTGCAGTAAGCAAAACAAACCACTCGTAATCATCGCTGACGATGTAGATGGTGAAGCTTTAGCTGCATTAGTACTCAACAAAGCTCGTGGTATCTTGAATGTGGTTGCAATCAAAGCTCCAGGATTTGGTGATCGTAAGATTCACAACCTAGAAGATATCGCTATCTTAACTGGTGGTACTGTTGTTGCTCAACAAAAGGCAATGAAGTTGGAGAAACTGACAATTGAGATGCTAGGTACTTCACGTACAGTGACTGTTTCACAAAATGAGACTATCATCGTTGACGGTGCTGGTGATACAGAAGCTATCAAGGCTCGTATCGAAGAAATCAAAGCTCAGTATGAGAAAGCTGATAGCGATTATGAGAAGCAATTCTTGAAAGAGCGTATGAGTAAGTTGATCGGTGGTGTTGCAGTATTGAATATTGGAGCAGCAACAGAGATTGAACTCAAAGAGAAGAAAGATCGTGTAGACGATGCATTGCATGCAACTCGTGCAGCTGTTGAAGAGGGAATCGTACCAGGTGGTGGTATTGCTCTTTACAATGCCTCACAGATTGATGTTGAGGTCGAGAACGAAGACCAAGAGGTTGGAGTTAAGATTGTTAAGAGAGCATGCTTTGCACCTTTCAAAGCAATCGTAGAGAATGCAGGAAAGAGTGCTGAAGCTTTAGTAGCAAACATTGATAGTGATACTTGGGGTTATGATGCTCGTAATGATCGCTTTGTTGATATGTTTGTAGCTGGTATCATTGATCCAACTAAGGTTACACGAACAGCAATCGAGTTAGCTACATCAGCAGCTAGTACGTTATTAACAACCGAGTGTGTGATTAGTTTTGATCCTGAAGAGAAGGATGAGAAAGGGTCTGCACCGGCATACTATTAATCAATAAACGGGGGCTTCGGCCCCCTTTTTTAAACTATGCAACAATTACAACAACAATTAGATTTCTCGCAAGCTGACACATATACTTGCGAAGAGTGTGGTAGTGAGAAGTTTGTAGTGAACTACCTTATCAAAAGATTCTCACCTATCGTATCGCCTACTGGTCAAGAAATGCTGACTCCTGTCCAAGCATTTGCTTGCGCTCACTGTGGTCATATTAATAAAGATTTCTTGCCAGAAAACGATACACTCTAGTTGCTAGATTAAAATTAATTTAGTATCTTTATTGTATGGCAAAAAAGACAGTTTCATATTCACAATTCTCTCTATACGCGAATTGTCCTAGAAGATGGAAACTTGATTATATCGATGGTCTTAGAAAGTATGAGCAAACCATTAACACTTGTTTTGGTACTGCCTTTCACAAAACTGTCCAAGATTATTTACAAGTTTTATACTTCAAGTCAGTCAAAGAGGCTGACTCAATAGATTTAGAGGAGGCTCTTAAACAAGCGTTGTTTGAGGAGTACAAGGAGTCACTTACCAAGAATGGTGGAGTGCATTACTCAACACCTCAAGAGCTCGCTCAGTTTTATATGGAGGGAGCAGCTATCCTCAAGTACTTTCAACGACATCGTAGAGAATACTTCAGTACTAAGAATACAGAGTTAGTTGGTATTGAGATTCCATTAAACCAGGGGTTGATTAATAACATTGAGTTCAATGGGTTCATTGATATTGTTATTAAGGAAACTAACACAGGACGATATAAAATAATCGACTTGAAGACTAGTAACCAAGGGTGGAACAAATATCAAAAGGCTGACCAAACAAAGACAGCTCAGCTAATCCTATATAAGGAGTTCTATGCAAAGCAGTTAGGTATTGATCCTGATCTGATAGATGTGGAGTATATAATTGTACGTCGAAATATTAATGAGAATAGTGACTTCCCAATGAAGCGTATTCAAACATTTGTTCCGGCTAGTGGTAAACCTACAAGAAACAAGATTGGTAAGATGTTTATTGACTTTGTACAGAGTGCATTCAATGAGGATGGAACCTACAATATGGAAGGTCAATATCCAGCAATTGCGTGTTCAGCTTGTAAGTACTGTCCATATGCTAGTGAAGAGGTTTTGTGTCCTAAAAAGGAGAGACTTAAATCATGAGTACGTTGTTAGATGTTTCAATGCAGCGAATCAATACATTGAACACTAAGTTGATTCCATCAGCAACGAGAGTATTTGAGCGCTGCCATAAAGAGAAGATCCCAGTCTATGTTGTTTGGGGTAGTCGTACTGTAGAACAGCAAGATGTGTTGTTTCGGTTAGGACGAACTGCTCCAGGACCACTCCAAACAACAAAGAGGGGTGGCTATAGTGCTCACAATTATGGATTGGCTTTAGACTTTTGTCTCCTATTCAATGGAGCATTGATGAGTTGGGAAGATTGTTATCCACGAGACTATTGGCGCAACAAGTGGTTAAAGGTAGTGAGGTTTTTTGAAGAAGAGGGTTGGGAATCGGGATGGCGATGGCCAAGCTTTGAACCAGGTCATGTACAAAATTTATTAGGTTATACAGTTCTAGATTTATATGAGCAAGCTAGTAATAGGAATTACGGGAACAAAGACGTTTGAGAATAAGAAAATTATCAAGACGTTTATACATAAGTTGAAGGAGCATGTCTCACCAGAAGATGAACTAGTGATAGTTGGTTTGGGAGACTTGCATGGAGCAGATAAGTATGTAAAGAAGTATGCACTGGAGTTAGGTTACACGTATCGTGAGATGAACGCACCACATACAAATAAGAATCTGTACAGCTTAATGTCAGAGGGTTATTATGCTCAACCTTATAGCCATAAAAATATGTTTACACGAAATACAATCTTTTGTCAATATGTGAATAAGTGTGTTGTATTTGATGACACAAATCAGACAGATAAGAAGGTTGTTAACTTAATTAAACAGCTTACAAAGGCTAGAAAAAAGGCGATCATTCTAACTCCGTGATATTTATATCAAATGACCGATCCAGAATTAAACATATTACGTGAGTGTCTTGGTGACTTGACTATGTACATGGGAAGTAACGGTGTATCCGTTAACCCTGCACCTAGAGTCATTCTCAACAAGCAACCACAAGATATAGAACAACCAATGTTCAACCCTACTGCACACTATAGTCCAGTAGAAAAGTCGATTACACTATACACTCACGGAAGACACATCAAAGACATCTTACGCAGCTTTGCTCATGAGATGATTCACCATGATCAGAATATGAATGGTTTATTGAAGATGGAGTTAGTAGGTGATACGAGTGATCCAAAGTATGCACAGAATAACGATCATTTAAGAAAGTTGGAAGAGGATGCATACTTACGTGGTAACATGATGTTCAGAGATTGGGCTGACAATAGAAAATATAAATAATGAAACTCAGAAAACTTCTAGAAAACATTACAGGTTATCCTCAACAGCAGCATGATGACCATGAAGTGTCAATGGCACTTACAGATTTGCGATCAATTGCTCAAAGAGCACAGCAATTAGCTGATCATCTTGAAAAGGAGGGTATCACTCAACTAGAGGGATGGGTGCAATCGAAGATCACAAAGTCTGCTGATTACATTAATGCAGTATACGATGAGCATATGTTTGGTGGTCAACATCAAGGGTGTGCAGATTGTGGTCACGAGAGAGAAGAGGAAGATGATGAGGAAGAGGACTTAGACGAATCAAAGCCTAATCCGTTAAGCACTTGTTGTGGTCGTTGTGGACGATTCCATGTTAAAGGTACAACTTGTCGTAAGCCTTATTTGACTGGTGATAAACATTGCAATAGAAGACCAAGATAATTTGAATGAAAGTGGGAAACCACTATAAAATTTGTTATATTAAAGTTATATCTAAAAACAACATGAGAGAAGGTTACATCCCAAAAGCAGATCGAAAAACGATCTTATTTCTTGCTGATGATATGCGCTTGCCTAGCGGTATCGGTACAATGACGCGAGAATTGATTCTAGGCAATGCACATCGCTATAACTTCGTCCACGTTGGTGGAGCAGTTCAACATCCAGAAGCTGGTCAGATTATGGATCTTAGCGAAGAGATTGGCAAGCAATTCAATATTGAGGACCCGAGCGTCCTAATATACCCAACAAACGGATATGGTGATCCAGACTTGGTACGATTGATCATTGAGCGTCATAGCGTAGATGCTATTGTACACTTTACTGATCCACGTTACTGGATTTGGTTATATCGTATGTCAGCAGAATTGAGACAGCGAGTTCCAATCTTCTATTATCACATTTGGGACGATCTTCCAGCTCCACACTACAATCGCCCTTACTACGAGTCTTGTGACTTGTTGATGGGTATTAGTAAGCAATCAGATAACATTGCTAAATTGGTATTGGGTGAAGGGAATTATATCGACCTAGACACTAAGCCGGCTAATGAGTTGATTGCTAAATCACTACCAAAGACTTCATACGTTCCTCACGGAATCAATCACGAAGTGTTCTATCCAATCGATAGAGAGGATGACCGTGTAGTTGAGATGCGTAAGAAACTATTTGGTGAAGCTAATCCTGATTATGTAGTGTTCTACAACAACCGAAACATTCGTCGTAAGATGACATCAGATGCTATTTTAGCTTTCAAGATGTTTTATGATAAAATGACTGAGTCAGGTTTTGTAGATGATGTACGTTTTGTATTACATACTCAACCAGTCGATGAGAATGGTACAGACTTACCAGCTGTGATTGATGCTATCTGCCCAGAGTTGGTGGATAAAATCTTAATCACAGATGCAAGACTATCACCAGAAGATATGAATGTATTGTATAATTGTTGTGATACAGTAATCAATATTGCTTCTAATGAGGGATGGGGATTGAGTAGTACAGAAGCTTTAATGACCGGACGTACACTAATCAATAATGTAACTGGAGGTCTACAAGATCAGTGTCGCTTTGAGGATGAGGATGGTAATTGGATTAAGTTTGATGAAAGTTTTGCTACTAACCACGGAGGTAAGTATACTAAGTGTGGTATTTGGGTTAAACCAGTATTCCCAGCAGCAATCAATCTACAAGGCTCTATCCCTACTCCGTATATCTTCGATGACAGATGTGATATCCGTGATGTAGCAGAAGCTATGATGTATTGGTATTCGATGTCACCAGCTGACCGTAAGAAATGTGGCAATGCTGGTCGTGAATGGGCTACTAGCACTGAGTCTGGCTTTACAGCTGAGAGGATGTCTAATAAATTTGCAGAATGTGTTGATACAGTCATGCAAAACTGGACACCACCAAAACGCTTTACAATTTACAATGTGAAGAATCAAGTCAATAAATTTAACAACAAGAAATCGGGAATCAGCATTAAGCTATAAGTTATGAATAAGCCAGTTTTATTATTAATGGCACCAGTTGCCACGCTATCAGGTTACGGAGCGAGATCACGAGACATAGCATACTCACTTATCAAATCAGATAAGTATGATGTTAAGATTTGGAACACTCGTTGGGGAGGAACTCCAATGAATGCTCTCGATCCAAACAATGAAAAGCATCAAGCAATTTTGAATTGTTTATTGACAGAACCTCAATTAGCAACCCAACCAGACATCTTTATCCAAATTACAGTACCTAATGAGTTTCAACGTCTAGGTAAGTATAATATTGGTATCACAGCTGGTATTGAAACAACAATTGCAGCAGCTCCATGGATTGAGGGATGTAACAGAATGGATTTAGTGTTGACTTCATCTGAGCACTCTAAAAGGGTTTTAGAAGAGTCTGTATGGATGCGACATAACCAACAAACAAAGCAGCCGGAGGGTGAATTAAAGCTAACAACACCAATTGAAGTGTTGATTGAAGGTGTCGATTTAGATGTGTACCAAAGTACTAACAAGATCAACAAGACTGTGGATGATCAGTTGAAAGAAGTTAAAGAGGATTCTGCATTCTTATTTGTTGGTCACTGGTTGCAAGGAGACTTTGGTGAGGATCGTAAGAATGTATCCGGTTTGATTAGAACCTTCTTGGAAGCATTCAAGAATAAGATGCCAAAGAATCAACCAGCATTGGTTTTAAAAACATCATCAGCAGACTTTAGTCCACTTGATCGTGAAGAGATATTTAACAAGATTAATCAGATTATCAAATCAGTAAAATCTACTAATACACCTAATGTATATCTAATTCATGGTGATCTTACTGATGAAGAAATGAACTCTTTATACAATCATCCAAAGATCAAAGCACACATCACTTTTACTAAGGGTGAAGGTTTTGGAAGACCATTAGCAGAAGCTAGCTTATCATTGAAGCCAGTAATTGCTCCTAATTGGTCTGGACATATTGACTTCCTAAAAGAGTCGGTTTTACTTCCTGGACAATTGACTAATGTACATCCATCTGCTGCTTGGCAAGATGTCATCTTACAAGAGTCACAATGGTTTACTGTAGACTATGGTTACGCAGTGAATATTATGCGTGATGTGTTTGAAAACCCTAAAAACTATAAAGATAGTTGTAAGAAGCAGGCATATTTCACAAAGACAAACTTTAGCTTAGCTAACATGGATACACAACTGAGTGAGCTTATGGAAAAGCATGTTAAGTTTGCACAAAACGTTGGATTAAAACTTCCAACATTAAAGAAAATTGAATTACCTAAACTTAAAAAAGTAGAAAATGAATAATCAACACATCCGCTACAATTTGATTACGCACTCAGCGTTTTCACACACTTTCCTTATTCAGGAACTCACATCTCGCAATTTGGAATTTCGATTCGAAAAGCTTGAAAACGAAGAATCTTACAGCCGCTTCGAAGTCTATAGTGACTCGGAAGCCTATAAGATACTGAGAGATATTGTGGAACTTAATAACGGAACGTCAATCACATTGCAATATGGAGCCTATTAAAGTAATATGTCCGCATTGCGGATCACACGAATGCTTTACAGAAGTGGAGCAAATACCTGACGGAACAGTCGTAGATAGTTCTATGTGTCTAGAGTGTGGTTACACAACCTCAACTCTAAACATAGAAGGTTCTGCAATGGTTCAGCGAATTGAAGAGGGTACAGCTGAATTGATCAAAGACTTGCGTTGGGTAGACCCAAAGACAAATTTAGTATGGTACCCAGTTGTACTCAACTTTCCATCATACGGAATCATCTTCCCAGATGGTACTAGTAAAGAGAGTTGGGGTTGGAGAGCAGCACCTGCTGTAGAGATTCCTGAGGAAGATAAGCAAAAGTATCCAGTACCAGGTCAACCAGGAGAGTTTTACGCTAGAAGGGTTGACATGAGTCAAGGACAGATGTTTGCATCTGAGAATTTTTATACAGCTTGTAAATTTTTAGGATTTATACAATAACATGAGAATAAGTTACGCTATTACAGTTTGCAATGAGTTCGTTGAAATCCAACGACTCATTACATTCTTATTAAAAAACAAAAGACCGCAGGATGAGATAGTAGTATTAGTTGATATGACTAAGAACGAACCAACATCAGAGTTGCTAGGTTACTTACATAGACTGAGTAGCAGTAACTACATTACTCTATCCGAGAACAACTTTGACAATCACTTTGCTGACTGGAAAAACCTTCTTACCAAATCGTGTAAAGGAGATTATATCTTTCAGATTGATGCAGACGAAATACCTAATGAGTTGTTGATCAGTCATCTTCCTGATGTACTAGAACTTAATCCAGATACTGAGGTTTACTTGGTACCTCGTGCTAATACGGTAGAGGGACTGACTGAAGAGCATGTTCAGAAATGGGGTTGGCATGTGATGGCTAATGGGCATATCAACTGGCCAGATTATCAGTGGAGGATTTGGAAAAACAAACCAGAGATTAAGTGGATCAATAAGGTCCACGAAAAACTTGAGGGATTCAAAACATATACAATGCTACCAGCTGATACTCAAGCTTTTTGTTTGTATCACCCAAAGACGATTGAGAAACAAGAAAAGCAAAACAATTACTATAATACGTTGTAATTGTCGACAATATTAGGTATATTATTAGAAATAAACATTTATGGAAAAGAAAATTTGGTATGCCCCTAATAAATTTGAGTCTTATGGGGAAGAAGAAATTAAGGCTGTTGAGGAGTGTTTACGTTCTGGTTGGTTAGCCGGATTCGGTCCTCGATCAATTGAATTTGAAGAAAAGGTAGCAGCATTCTTCGGTAAGAAGTATGGTGTGTTTGTTAACTCAGGATCTTCTGCATGTTTACTAGCGTTAGCTAGCTTGCGACTTCCAAAAGGAACAAAGGTCATTACACCTGCATGCACATTCTCTACAACACTCGCTCCAATTATTCAGTTGGGATTAGATCCAGTATTTGTAGACGTGGGATTAGATGACTATGTTGCTCAGGTAGATGAGGTATTAGCAGCAGTAACCGATGAGGTTAAGGTTCTTATGATTCCAAACTTAATTGGAAACAAACCAAACTGGAAAGCGTTGAAGGATGGCTTGGTTGCAATGGGCCGTGAGGATATTATTCTAATTGAAGACTCAGCAGACACTGTAACTCACACAGCAGAGACCGATATTGCTACAACAAGCTTCTACGCAAGTCACGTTATTACAGCAGGTGGTGCAGGTGGTATGGTAATGTTCAACGATGAGAAGTTACGTAATGTTTGTCTTCAGTTTAGAGATTGGGGACGAATGGGTGATAACTCTGAAATTATGTCAGACCGCTTCAACCACAGTGTAGATGGTATTCCATATGACCACAAGTTCTTATATGGAGTGTTAGGATACAACTTTAAGTCTTCTGAGATGAATGCAGCATTTGGTCTAGTTCAATTAGAACGATTCAAGCAGTTTGAAGGAATCCGCAGAGCAAATGTAGAGCGTTATATTCAAAACTTGCAAGGTGTTGGTGATTTAGTATTACCTGATGATTCTATTAAACCAAACTGGTTAGCAATCCCATTACAGTCTAACAAACGATACGAACTACTACACTTCTTAGAGGAGAATGGAGTACAAACGAGAGTTACCTTTGCAGGTAATGTTACAAGACATCCTGTCTATCGTGAATACTTACAAGAGTTTGAAAACTCAGACACTATCATGAAAAATGGATTCTTATTGGGAGCGCATCATGGTATGACTATTGAAGATGTTGATTACGTTTGTGACAAGATTAAAGAGTTTTTTGCAAAGTAATGGAGAAGATATATAGCAAAGTTAATCCAGATAAATTACTACACGTAATTGTTCGAAAAGAAGACTTAACACCTGGAAGAGTTGAAGTGGTCCCTGAGGATCACTTCATCCAGTGTGCTTTGCTTAATATGGAGAAGGGTAAAACCTTCAAACCACATAAGCACATCTGGAAAGAGCGTACACGCAATGTGATAGCTCAGGAAAGTTGGATTGTTATCCAAGGAAGTGTAAAATGTATCTTCTACGATACAGATGATCAGATCATTGCTACACCAATCCTATATCCAGGCGACGCTTCATTTACTCTGGAAGGAGGTCACAATTACGAGATTCAAGAGGATAACACATTAGTATACGAATATAAAACTGGTCCATATGAAGGACAATCATTAGACAAAACATTCATCTAGTATGAAGCATGAAAGGGTTACAATTAAAGGTGTAGGTTCCTATCTACCATCTAGGATCGTTACAAACAAAGAGCTTGAAGCAAATGTTGGTACAACAGATGAGTGGATACAATCTAAGTTGGGAATCGTAGAAAGGAGAGTTACGTCTGATCAAGAGACACCCTCAATTATTGGTTACGAAGCGGCAGTAAGAGCTTTAGAGAGCGCCAACATATCTAAGGAAGATTTGGATATGATTATTGTAGCCACATCAAGCCCAGAACAGATATCACCAAGTACGGCGTGTATCATTCATAATAAACTGAATATTGAAAAGAATGTACCAGCGTTTGATATAAACGCAGTATGCTCTGGTTTTGTTTACGCTATGTCTATAGCAGCACCTCTAATAAGCTCAGGAGCTTGTAAAAATATATTGATAATTGCTACAGAAGCTTATAGTAAGGTAACCAATTGGAATGATCAGCATTGTGTCTTCTTTGGAGATGGTGCTGGTGCAGTAGTGTTGAGCTCATCTGAGGAAGGTTATATTGTAACACAACTCCAAGCAAATGGTAATGGAACTGGAATGACCGGTTTCAATCTATCCCTAGATAAGCCGTTTGTAATGAGAGGTAAGGAGGTGTGGAATCAAGCAATCAAAGTGTTACCACCATCCATCAAAGATGTGCTACAAGAAGCAGACTTACAAGCAAGCGATCTTGCAATGCTAGTGCCACATCAACCATCCATAAACATTCTCAAAATAGTCGCAGAAGAGGTCGGATTGCCTATGAATAAGGTGAAGACTGTAATGGATCGTTATGCAAATATTGCCGGTGCATCTATTCCAATTGCTTTGGAAGATGCTCTAAATAACGGCGAAATTCAGATTGGAGATAAGATTATGCTTACAGCAATTGGATCTGGATGGACATGGGGATCAGTTTTGGTAAACTATCAAAAATAAACTTATGACAAATTTCAAGAACATTGGTTATGATGTTAGAGTGCATGAGCAGGCTATCATCACTAGACCGGAATTAGTTGAGATTGGAAACCACGTTGCAATTGATATGTGGGTGTACCTATCAACTCAAGCAAAGATTGGTAACTATATTCATATTGCTCCTAGCGTTTCTATTATTGGAGGAGCAAGTGCATTACTGACTATGGAGGACTTCTCTAATATAGGATCAGGTGGTCGTATTGTATGTGCTTCAGACGACTTTACACAAGGTCTTATTTCACCAGTAGTCCCTATTGAGTATAGGACTGTGATCAACAAACCTATAACCTTCAAAAAGTTTGCCACCTTAGGAGTTAACTGTACAGTACTTCCTGGTGTAACTTTGGGTGAAGGATGTATTGTTGGAGCAAACTCAGTAGTAACGAAGGATACAGAACCTTGGATGATATACGCTGGCAGTCCAGCTAGACCAATCAAACCTCGTGAACGAGAAAGAATTTTAGAGAGCGCAAAAATATTAGAAAATGAGCTTTAATACTATAAAGGAGTTTGAAAAACAAATTGCAGAGTTCTACGGAGCTCCTTATGCAATCGCAATAGATAGCTGTACTCATGGTGTAGAGTTATGCTTACGCTACACCAAAGCTAAGTCAATAGACGTACCAAAACACACATACCTATCGATTCCAATGTTAGCAAATAAATTGGGTATAGATTTGATGTGGAGAAATGAGGAGTGGCTTGATTATTACTACGTCACTGACAATGTCATTGATGCTGCAGTATTGTGGAAAAAGGATAGCTACATTCCTGGTACGTTTATGAACGTCAGTTTCCAATTTCGTAAGCATCTCAACCTCGGTAGAGGTGGTATTATTTTAACAGATAATCTAGAAGCTGCGAGAATATTGAAAAAAATGTCGTATGATGGGAGAGAGCCTGATGTATTATGGAGAGATCAAGATATAGATACGATGGGTTATCATTACTATATGACACCAGAAACAGCTCAGCTAGGTTTAGACAAATTGCCACAAGCAATAGCAACAACGCCAGTACAATGGACCGTTAATGATTGGCCAGACCTCACACAAATGAAAATTTTTAAGACAAACCAGATATGAGTAAGAAAAAAGCGTTTATTACAGGAGTTGGAGGTCAGGATGGATCTTATTTAGCCGAGTACCTTTTGAGTCTAGGCTATGAGGTTCATGGAATCGTTAGACGAAATTCCGTACCTGAGCATCAACAAAGTAGAATTGAGAACATCAAGTATGATATGAATGTCTATTATGGTGACTTACTAGACCAATCGAGTCTTGAGCACTTACTAGATAAGATTCAGCCAGATGAAATCTACAACATAGCAGCACAGAGTCATGTACGAATCAGCTATGACATTCCACAATTTACAGCTCAAACAAATGCGGTAGGAGTGTTGAATATATTAGAAGCTTATAGACGCTCATGTCCACAAGCAAAGTTCTATCAAGCTAGTAGCTCAGAAATGTTTGGTAGTAGTGTTGACTCTGATGGATACCAAAGAGAAACCACACCAATGAATCCAGTATCTCCATATGGATGTACTAAGGTGTTTGGTTACAATATTGTACGTAACTATCGTAATGCTTACAAACTACATGCTAGCAACGGTATTTTATTTAACCACGAATCACCTAGACGAGGATCCAACTTTGTAACAAACAAAGTGGTGAAGGCAGCGGTGTTGATTAGTTTGGGCTTAGAAGATAAGTTAGAGTTAGGTAACATGGATGCGTATCGTGATTGGGGTCACTCCTACGATTACGTACGAGCAATGCATCTAATCCTACAGCAGGATCAACCTGGTGACTGGGTAGTAGCTACTGGCGAGACAAGATCCGTACGCGATATGTGTGAGTACGTATTTGGTAAGTTGGGTCTGGATTACAAACAGTATGTGGTACAGAATCAGAAGTTCTTGCGACCTGAAGAGTTACCTTATCTTAAAGGAGATTCAACAAAGATCCGTACAGAGTTGGGATGGACTCCAACATACACTTTTGAGAGTATGATGGATGAGATGATTGAGTACTGGTTAAACATTTACAGCAAATGAGTTACATTACGCTAGCTGATATGGGGTCTTCAGGAGGGTTATGCTCTCAGTTGCAGATTTATGCTAGTCTAGCTGCTGTAGCGAAGGCGAATAATAAAACTATAGTATTCTCACAAGAGATGTTGGATGGTGGTGTGGTAGATTACCTATCCACTGGTGAAATGGTTAACACACATATCCGCATATTTGATTTGCTGGATGTTCCAGTTATTGTAAAGCCAAAGGAGTTCTTTAGAGACTTTGTAAATAGACCTATTGATTTTCATACCACCAACTACGATAGAAGCTTATTTCAATTAGACCCAAATACAAACTACAATTTAGTAGGTCGTTTTGATACATATGTCTATTGGTATAATGATATTGGAAATGAAGTTGCTGGTTGGCAATACAAACAAGACCTCCAACAACAAGCCGAACGTAGAATGGCTGAGATTAAAACGTCTTTGGGAGATAAGCCAACAGTGAGTATACATTTGCGTAGAGGAGATTACCTTATGCCAAATCACCACTTTGCAATATTGGATAGCGACTACTACATTGAGGCTATCACACAAAACTTTTTGCCAGCTGAGGATTACAATTTTGTTGTTTTTTCAAATGATATTGCTTATTGTAAGGAGATATTGGTTGGAGATAATATATGGTTTGTTGATCCGCTAGGTGGTGAGAAAGTCTGTACAGATTCTGAGAAAGAGGATTTAGCTTTAATGAGCTTATGTGATCATCACATCACAGCAAATAGTTCATACTCTTGGTGGGGAGCTTATCTATGTAAGAATCCTGAAAAGAAGATAATTTGTCCAACAAATTGGTTAAGAAGTTATCATCCATCATCTTGGATGAATGGTAACTATTATCCACCAACTTGGATTAACATTGATAATACAAATTAGCATATGAAAAGAGTAGTTTACATAACTGGGTGTCTAGGGTTCATTGGATCCTACATAACAAGAAAGTGTTTAGATAAGGGTTGGTATGTGAAAGGTGTTGATAGAATCACCTACGCATCTAATAAAAGTTTATTAGAGGAATTTAGAAAGTATGATAACTTTTCTTTTGTACATTGTGATATCAATGAACTAAAGTTTCTCTATGATTGTGATTTTGTAATCAACACAGCAGCAGAGACCCACGTAGGTAATAGCATTGCTAGTAGCCAAGAGTTTGTAAAGTCTAATGTAGATGGCGTACACAACCTACTTGAGTTGATTAAAAACCATAGAGGTGAGAATGCACAAAAACCTACACTAATCCATTTCAGCACTGATGAAGTGTATGGTGATATTGAGGAGGGAGCTCATGATGAGGAGCACTTATTAAAGCCAAGTAATCCATACTCAGCTACAAAAGCTGCAGCTGATATGCTAATCATGGCTTGGGGTAGAACTCATAAAGTACCTTACATGATTGTTAGACCCACTAACAACTATGGTATCGGTCAGTATGTTGAGAAGCTAATACCAAAGGCTGTAAAGTTATTAAGTCTAGGTCGCAAGATTCCACTACACAATGGCGGTACACCATACAGAAACTGGCTACATGCTGATGATACAGCAGAAGCTATTATTACTTTAATGGAAAAAGGACAGAGTGGTGAGATATACAATATTGCTGGTGGGTTTGAACAATCAAACATCGATACAATCAAGCAGGTGATTACTAAATTTGTTGAGATTGAGAATTGGGAAGACTTTCATGATATTGATCAGTATGTTGACTTTTCTTATAGTAGACCTGGTCAAGATGTTCGTTATGCCTTAGATGATTCCAAACTTCGAAGTTTAGGTTGGGAACCAAAAAAGTTGTTTTCCAATGAGATTAATGGTATAGTACAGTATTACAAAAAGCGATTTATATGGTAGACCTTAAAAAAAGAATAGTAGAGATTGCCTACAAAAATAAACTAGGACATCTTGGTAGCTATCTATCGAGTGTTGAGATTGTTGACGAAATGTTTTCTAAGATGGATAAGGATGATATATTCATCTTGTCTGCAGGCCATTGTGCATTAGCTCTTTATGTATGCTTAGAAAAGTATCATGGCATTGATGCTGAGATGCTATTCCAGAAGCATGGAGGCCATCCACATCGTGATGAGGAGAATAAGATATACTGTTCAACCGGCAGTCTAGGATTAGGTCTGACTGTAGCGTTAGGTCGAGCGGTAGCTAATCCTAATAGAAAGGTTTGGGTTATGATTAGTGATGGTGAAGCTGCCGAAGGAAGTATTTGGGAGTCACTGAAGACTATACAAGAACTCGGTATCAATAACATTGAGGTCTATGTTAATGTTAACGGATTGTGTGCCTATAAAGAGGTTGATGTCGATTACATCTCAACAAGACTAAAAGCATTCTTACCATCAATTAATTTACGATACACGACAGTAGAGCAGTATCCATTCTTAAAAGGATTGAATGCACACTACCACGTCATGTCTGAAGAAAATTACAAACAAGCAACTGAATTATGAGAAGAGACTTTGCAAAGATGTTACACAGAGAGATGTCTACAAACCCAGACATCTATCTAATCACTGGCGACTTGGGTTATGGACTTTGGGATCAAGTTCGTGATGACTATCCTGACAGATTCTTTAATGTAGGTTCATCAGAGATGGCTATGATGGGAATGGCAATAGGATTAGCTATGGACGGAAAGACTCCATACGTTTACTCAATCACTCCATTTGCAATATATAGACCTTTTGAGATGATCCGCAATTATCTCGATCATGAGAATATACCAGTAAATATTGTTGGTGGTGGTAGAGATAGAGAGTATGGCTACCTAGGGTTCTCACACTGGTCAGATGATGATAAGCGCATCATGAGTGTATTCGATAATGTAAAGAGTTTTCATCCAGATGATTTGGATGATCTTGACGCAGCAATGGCATACTCATTAACTAAGAAACACCCAACCTACATCAACTTAAAGCGATGAAGATACTGATCACCGGCGGTAATGGTTATATAGCAAAGAGCATACACTCCAGATTGTCAACAAAGTATGACATAACTCTAGCAACTAGACAGGATTTTGATTTGACTGACTATGTAGCAACTTCCCAATTCCTCAAAGGAAAGTATTTTGATGTAGTGATACATACAGCTGTATCGGGAGGTAGCAGATTGAAACCTGATAGCGATACAACATTGTCAGACAATATCAATATGTTTTGGAATCTTGTAGATAATCAAGAGCACTTTGGTAGATTCATTACGTTTGGATCAGGAGCTGAGATACATGCTGCTAATCAACCATACGGTCTTAGTAAGAAGGTTATAGCACGTGCTATGGAGGATAGAGAGAATTATTACAATCTAAGAATCTATTCAGTGTTTGATGAGAATGAGTGGGATACTAGATTTATCAAAGCTAATATCTTACGTTACCTAGATAAAGAGGATATGAGTATTCATATGGATAAGTTCTGGGATTTCTTTTATATGGAAGATTTGGTATCGCTAGTCGACTACTACATCAGAGCTCTTGATCCACCTGCATCGATAGATTGTTGCTACTTGGAGAAATACAAGTTAAGTGACGTTGCTAGTATTATCAATGGACTTGGTAAATATAAAGTTGGAATCATGATAAATGATACCAACACAGATGCATCAAAAGACTATACAGGTAATTACTTTGGTATGCCAATTCAACTTATTGGATTGGAGCAAGGAATAAGAAATGTTTACGCAAAATTAAAATAATGAACGACACAAGAAAAATAACCTTCTGTACAAATACAGCTCGTAATGAGATTAATCACACTAAGCTACTATTCAAATCGTTAGAGCAAAACCTATCAAGACGAGATCATGAGATCATTGTATTCATTGATAGTGATAATCAAGGAACCTTTGAGTGGCTTTTAACACAAAAAGAAACCTTCCCTAATCTAAAGATTCTTAGAAACGAGTTACCTATCTGCTATGGCTATGCTAGGAACATTAATGAGATGTTTGAGCAAGCTTCTAACGACATTGTATCTTATTTGCAGTCGGATATGGTGATCTGTAAGGATTACGATTTAGAAGTGCTGAAAGGTTTAGAGCCTGGTATGATGGTCTGTTCAACAAGAGTAGAACCACCATTACACCCAGATGGTCCTGAAAAGATTACTAAGGATTTTGGATTAGATCCGCTTACATTTGACTTGGAGGGATGGACTGAATTTGCTGAGCAGCATAAAGAAGATCGATGGTCTATGTACTTCTTTGCACCATTTACAATGTACAAGAGAGAGTGGTTATCAGTTGGAGGTCATGATACTATATTCAGACGATCGAGAGAGGATAGCGATATGTTGATCCGAATGGTTCTCAACGGAACCAAAATAGTCCAAACTTGGAGAGCATTAGCTTATCACTTTACTTGTACATCTAGTAGAGGCCCAAACTGGTTTGATAAAAATAATACAGCAGCACAAGAAAGACTTCGAGTACAGCAATTAGCTGACCAACATGAGCTTACACGATTCACTGTATTGTGGGGAGCTTTTAGTCATGGTGCATTAACTCCTGATGGGTACATTAAGCAATATTACTACAATGTTGCAGCAAATATGGATTTAGAAGGCGCTGATATACAAACAGTATTTCCTATCATAGAGCCTTTCTTCACAAAGGTGTATGTTCCGGAGGAGTCTTTTATAGAAAAGATGCAGGAGTATTATGACTCGTTTCACAATGCTGCAAACAATCTGCTGAACATCTCCGATGAGACATGGAAGGAGTATGGTTATATGTACAATCAACTAAAGGCTGCTGATCGATTCAAGTTAGCTAGTGAGTTTGTACCAGGAGAGGATGATATTCTAATATCGTTTAAGTTAAAAGACATAACCAATCAACTACTCAATGAGTTCCTAGTGAATCTGCAGCACATCATCCATGAGAATGTGGATGAGCCAGGAGCCTTTGAATACGGACCTTTCACGATCACTGTCAACAGAAAGATTGACAGAGCACCTGAGAAAATGGTTGTGGTAAACCCAACAGTAAAACCAGAACACCTATATTCAATACACTAATGCAGTACTTCTTACTAATGCCAGGTGATACAGAGCAAGATGCTCTTAATGAAGCAAACCTATTAGGAGAATCTTCATTTGGAGTTTTTTGGGGAGGTCAAGCTTTAAAAACGCTTATGTCAATCATCGATAGTAATCCAGAACTACTAGTTATTGCTAGAGTAAAGACTGACACAAATAAGTCTTTAACTTTAGAGCAATTCCTAACAGATATACAAAAATTACAAGTAAGATATTCAAGATGAAATACTATCACTACTACTCAAGAACCGACAAACACAAAGAGCCAATCTTCAGAGTATTTGCTCTATCAAGATATAAAGCAGCAACCCATTTTGCTCAAGTCAAGCGTCTCAGTCTAAAACAATTTCTAGAACTATATGTTGTCAGCAGGTAACTATTTATATAAAAGAAAGCGTTATGAAGATAATAGTGCTGTCTGCAGGCAAAAGGAAAAAGACGTATGTGGTGAAGGTCTTTGATGGTACAAACACTGTTCACAACGAAACTGTGAAGAGTATTCAGGATCGCGATGAGTTGGTGTGGAAACTAGCAGACTTATATAATGTAGATGATATTGAAATCCTTGATGTTGAGAAAGAAGTAGACACATTCAAGTATTCAGAGATACCATCGATTCCGGTGCTAGAGGAGGAGGAGGCTGATGAGTTTTTTGAGAGCAACAGTGAGTTTGTGTATGACAGAATCTTACAAGCGGTTGCCGAAGGAGTTGTTCAGAATACAGAGTCTATTAGATTGTTTGAACTTAATGGTACTGGAGTATATATAACATCAAAAAAAGCAGATTGGAAGAATGGAGTGCAGCAAGCATTAGAGTACTTCATATCAATCGAAGATTATAGTAAATGTATTGTAGCTAGGCAGTTGATGCTTAAGCTATAACACAAGGAGGTTACATGAAGAAGGCAAGAACATCAATACTACTACAATCGCAAATAGAACAAGCGATGAAGGTTACTCGCAGCAATAGAGCTGCCGCAGAGTACCTTCGTGTTAGTTATGGATTGTATAAGCGATTCGCAAAGCTATACAAGAACGATGAAGGTATTAGCTTATTTGAAGCACACCTAAACCAATCAGGATTAGGAATATCCAAGACACACGTATCAAAGAAAAGATTTCAGTTAGATGATATCCTATTAGGAAAGTATCCACAATATCCTAAAGACAGACTACTGCGTAGAATGATCATCAGTGGATACATTGAGGAGAAGTGTAACCACTGTGGGTACTGTACAAAGAGACCAACCGATCTCAAGACACCACTAATACTAAACCACCTTAATGGTAATGCAACTGATCACCGAAGAGAGAACTTAGAGGTGCTATGCTACAATTGCTACTTTGTATTGGTTGGAGATATTAGTAGAAAGGATTTCAAGACAACAGCATATGATCGTCCTGAGGACTATCGTAATACACTAGATGAAATGATGACTAGTGAGGAGCATGCTCAGGCATTAAGTTCACTAGACTTATTAACAGAGGAAGAGAAACAACAACTATTAAAAGGATTACATGACATATGAAAACTGGAGAATGGATTGCTCGACAAGAGCGTAAGCACTTACCAAATGTAAGAAGGAAGAAGTGGTACAAGATTACAAAAGCAATCATATTGACACCATTTCTAGTTCCAGCTTATTACATACAAGTTGGTATCTTAAAACTGAAAAACAAGCGTATACCAAAATCTACAATCTTCAATAAGATGCAACACATTGTAGATGGCTGGACCAATCTACTAATTGATGATCCAGTAGCAGAGGAGATTGCATTAGCTAGAGCATCAATATGTGCTGGCTGTCCTTTTGCTCAAATGTCAACTGGATTGCATACAGTTGTTGTAGACAATAAGACAAAACAGATTCGAGGTATGAAGTGTGGTAAGTGTGGATGTCCACTTAGCGCAAAAGTACGAAGCTTAAACGATCAATGTCCAGAAGGCAAATGGTAAGAAAGAAGGCTACACAAGTAGCGCTTGTCGTATACCATCACGAACTCAATCAACTAGAACTTGTAGCAGAGGTGATCAAGTACTGCTTAGGTTATGAGGATACTCAATCATACAACTGTGCTCACATGGTAGTTAATCGTGGTGAGTATGTTGTTAAGACTTTTAAAGTATCTGAGATGGAGAAGGCTAGAACAATTTTACAACTATTTATAGACCAGGAAGTCCCTGCTAAATTACTACCAATATGAGAAAACTATTATTACTACTGTTATTAATTCCAACACTGGTCTTTGGACAAAAACCTTTAAGAGACTCAGTTAAAGTCAAAACATCTATCTACGAAGTTATGTATAGCGAAAAGCTAGAAAGTCCTTTATGGGTAAAGTACACAGTACAGTGTCCAGCTGGTACAGCATCTCGCTCAGGAATGGACTTCTACACATGCGATTCCATTAAGACTTCAGACAATGCTGACTACGCTAACAATGTATATGACAAAGGTCATATGGCTCCTGCTGCAGACTTCAATTGTACTACACCAATGCTACGTCAAACCTTCAGCTATCTAAACTGCGCACTACAAGATCAATATCTAAACAGAGGTGTGTGGCGTATGTTAGAGATACAAGAGCGTGAGTGGGCAAAAGCAGAACCGGTATCAGTTAAGATTGTTGTTGTATTCGATAAGACGTCAAAGAAGCTACCAACTGGCGCAACAATACCAGCTGGATTCTATAAGATAATCACACTAGAGAAGTCTAAGAAGACCTACAAGTACTACTTTCCCAACATCAAACCAACCAAAGCAAAATTTTCCGACTATCTTGTTGCATAATCGAAGATAAGACCGTATCTTTACGGTATGAATCTAGGTTATGCATGTATCAATACGGAACTACGTAAGCAGAATATCTTTGCTGGACGTACTTGCCGTAAGTCTAAGTTCACTGAGTTGGGCTTAGAATATGTAGGGGAGTTGGGATTACAGAACCTACGAGATTTATTTCAAATTGTTCAGTGGAATGAGCGTAACGGTATCAAGTTCTACCGTATTGGCTCTGACATATTCCCATGGAGCAGTGAGTACGAGTATGAGGATCTCCCTCAGTACGATAAGATAAAGATGTATTGTAAGGCTATTGGTGACTACGCTACTAAGGTAGGCCAACGACTTACATTCCATCCTGGACCATTCAACATCTTAGGATCTTCTAATCCGGATGTAGTTAGACGCACTATGATTGACTTACGTCATCACTCAGAGTTATTTGACCTGATGGGATTTGAGCCTAGTGTGTACAATAAAATTAATATTCACGTCGGTGCAGCATACAATGATAAGAATGCTGTACTACAAACCTGGTGCGAGAGTTATGATAAACTTGATCCGAACACTAAGAAAAGACTTACGATCGAAAATGACGATAAGCAAAGCCTTTACACTACTTACGATTTGTATCATGGCATACATAGGATGGTTGGTGTTCCTATTGTTTTCGATTATCACCACCACAGTTGCCATCCTGGTGATTTATCCCACGCTGAGGCTCTGGAGTTGGCTATCTCCACGTGGCCAGAAGGCATTAAGCCGGTGGTCCATTATTCGTCTGCGAGACAGATAGAAGATCCTAAAGCCAAGATACAAGCGCATGCTGACTTCATCTACGAGTGTATTGACACTTATGGACATGACATCGATATTATGTTAGAATGTAAAGCAAAAGAGGCAGCATTGTTGGAATATCGTAAAAAGAATGGTATATTAGTAGAAACAATTTAATCAATATAATATGAACTACACAGTAGCAGTCAAAGTAAAATTTGAAGATGACAAAGGAAAGGTGAAAACTAAAACAGAGCGTTACCTAGTTGATGCAATGTCAGTAACCGAAGCAGAAACCCGTGTTGTAAAATTCATGGAAGGCACAATGGCAGATTTCGAAATCAGCTCAGCAAGCCAATCTCGCATCGTAGAGGTTATTCACCCAGCAACTACTCCTGACGTTTATGGCAAGTAAGAATGTCACTGAACTAAAGGAGAAGTACCCTGAAATCGCTCAAGAGTTTGAGCGTATTGTTGCCGAGCAGTATGATCTGTTCGCAGGCAAAATGATTGACTATGGGAAAGGAAACATTAGTGTTGGCACTAATCTAGAAACTCCCGAGGAAGTTAAGTTATCACTTACGGGGTTATGGTTCCGAATGAATGATAAGATGAATCGTTTGAAGAATCTTGTATTGTTGAACCAGAACCCTAAAGTGACTACTGAATCTACTCAGGACACTTTCCAGGACCTATCAATCTATGGTATCATTGCACAGATTGTGCAGAACGGTAAATGGAAATAGTTTTTCACAGCTGTTGTCTATTTAAGATTATGGTCGTATCTTTGGCCTAACATTTAAAAACACAGAGCATATGAAGAATTGTAAAGTTTGCGGAATTGAAATTCCAGCTGGAAGATTGAAAGCATTACCAACAGCAACTACTTGCGTGGAGCATTCAACCACATCAAGGTTTGGTCACAATATAGTGCAGGTTGGTAATCTGGAAGATGACGGATATCAAGAAGTTGAGGTAATTCGTGATCCGAAAGCTTTGGAGACACTTAATCAGTATAAACAACAACAAGGCAATTACAAGTAATGGCTGACGATAGACACGAAGCGTACCGAATGTTATTTGGAACAACTGAACTCAGTAGATTGTTCAGTAAGTATGGTGAATCCTATCCAACCGGATACATAGCGTATAGGTTGCTAGAGATAAAGCATGAACATCCAGATAGCTCAGTAGCTCATATCATTCAGTTAGCCATCAAATTTTTTGAAGATGAGCGAGCTGCAAGAAAAGATAACTAGAATTGAACCAGTCTACGACTTTGATAAAGTTGCTGGAGGCTATTTCAAAATCTACTACGGAGTGGAGACAGATGCTACAATCAAACTCAGCTTCGTACCTTTTCTAGATAATCGTATTCGTCAGAGCGAGGAGTTGTTTAAATATCTGAAGAAGACTACAAAGGACAAAACCGTATCACATGCAATCTATGATTTGTATGATATAGGTTTTCCAATCGATGAGTGGGTTGAGGAGTATATAGAGACTGCAAAGAATAGTGCAAGTGCTGAACTCTTCAACGCACTCATTCAATTCTACAACTACGTCAAAAACTTTAACACAGGAAGTAAAGAAGAATAATGGGATCAATATCAGATTACATAGAATGTCCTAAGTGTGGTAATGAAGCCCACCAGGAGTTCCAGTATAAGACTGGAGAAGAACATATCTTATGTTTGCATTGCGGTTACAGTCGTAAGTTCTACATATCAAATTGGGATACCAAAGAGAGTGAGGGTGATGAGTGGACCCCTAAGTACGAGCTAGAAGAGCTTGTTGGACATGGATCTTATAGGATCCGTGCAAAAGGTTTCAATGCATATGAGGTTGGTAGCTTTGGTGCACCTGAGGAGATTGAGAGCTACAAGCAGATGGTGGAGACTCGTAAAGAGGAGATCGCTCATGCAGAGTACACTACAGTAGGTGAAGATGGTACATCGTATGTGACAATACTAATCCAAGGTGACATTGAAAGTTTTGAGGAATAGCTGTTGTCTAAACGAACAAACGGTAGTATATTTAAAGAAATAAAACAAACATATGGCAGGTAACTGGAAGTTAAAAATCGAATGTCTTGATCAGTGGATGAAGGCAACAACTGGAAAAGGATTGTTTCGTGAGAAATCGGAAAAACCAAAGACTGATGTGAAGTTTGGTAAACCAAACCGAACTAAATTCAACAAGCAACGTTAATGGCTAAAAAAAGGGAAGAACCGGTCTTTGAGAAGTTTACAAGGGTTTATGAAGATGAAGATGCTAAGACAGTTTGGACATATGATTATTCAGTGACAAAGACCGGTCCCGTTAGTGTTGAAATTACTTACAAGAATCTTCCGAGAGCAACATCAAAGAAAAAGGTTACAAAGAAGAAGTCAGTAAGAAAGAAGGTGCTAAAAAGCGTAGGTTGATAGACGTGGAGAGACGTGTCGCAAGGGTACACACTTAGTAACTCTCTTATGGTGTGTGAAGCGCTGCTGAGGCAGATCCCAGATTCCTGATAAAATCAACTACACCTTTTTTTATTAGCCCCCTTGGCGGAACTGGTAGACGCGCTAGACTTAGGATCTAGTCTTCGGGTGCAGGTTCGAGTCCTGCAGGGGGCACGAATGCTACTGTGGTGGAATAGGTAGACACGAGGGACTTAAAATCCCTTGGCCAGTGATGGCCGTGCCGGTTCGATTCCGGCCAGTAGTACTAAATTAATTATATATGTGGAGTAAAGTGTTAAAGTTTGCAACCAATTTTTTATATTGGTTTTTAGGTTTCTCAATGATGACATTGGGTGCAGAGTTATTAATGATATGGCTCAAAGAGGATGGTTTTAGTATTGTTGGTTTTGTTATAGGATTCATGGGTTATCTGATCCTACGACCAGCAGCTGAGTATTGGAAAAATCAACTTCTCAGTGTTTGGAAGTCTGAGGAATAAGTTGTATATTCAACTAATGGTCCCATCGTCTATCGGTTAGGACGCCAGGTTTTCATCCTGGAAAGCGGGGTTCGATTCCCCGTGGGACTACGGATCGGTTCGATAGCTCAATGGATAGAGCAACAGCCTTCTAAGCTGTAGGTTTCAGGTTCGAGTCCTGATCGGATCACAAATGCAGGTTCTTTGACATATTCAAAAAAAGGAAAACGATATGGAAACACTATCATTTGCTTTTGGAGTGTTAACAATGGTGGGAGTGGCATTTGCTGCTCTTATTATTGTGAGCATTGTGAAGGCGTACAAGCAACAAACACGTATTCAACAACTAGAGGAATGGCTCTTGAATGTTGATAGAGAGATGCACCACCAAGATAACGAAGTCTACAAAGCTATTGACGATCGAATCAGGGGTGTGAATAATCAAATCACGGATGCAGTTACTGCATGCAATTCATATACAGACAAACGAATCGACAAGCTGATCGATACCTACTTTATGGTAAAAGAAGCTGAAAAACAAACCAAGAAACAATTAAACGGATAAATTAACCCGTCACAAGAACCTGCATTTATTTTTTGAAGCTATGGAAAGATATTACATTTATTTAGATGACGTGCGCACACCACTAGCCGAGGAGCTAGTAGATGCGCCACAATGGACAGTCGTAAGAAGTTACGATGAGTTTGTAGACAAGATTACTGAAGTTGGCTTGGAGAATGTTGAACTCATCTCTTTGGATCATGACTTAGGTGATAGTGCAATGAACGAGTGGTTGTATGGTGTTACAAAGAACTACACAATCAACTACGACAACATTACAGAGAAAACTGGAATGGATTGTACTAAGTGGTTGGTACAGCAGTGGATGGATGGAGCTCCAGTATGTCGAGTAATGGTTCACTCCGCTAACGCTATTGGATCAGCTAACATGATGGGCTATATTAATAACTATAAACACATTAATCGCTTGCCACAAGATTGTGGTAGATGGTTGGTACCACATACAGCATAATGGAAGCAATCGTAGTAGCATTAATGGCACTTGTGTTCTTATTAGGCTTAGGCTTGACCGGAGCAATAATTCACATACGAGCCATACAAAGAGAGTTAGAAGCTCTTAATCAAGTTGACGAGGAGCAGGATGAAATGATCACTCGATCTCTGGAGTATAGTAGAGATTTGGGATTGGCAATCAGGGAGCTTCAGAATCACCTAATTCAACAACAATCACAATCATTTCCGACATATCCATATGGAGGACCAATGGGAGAAGCATAAGTTATGAAAATAAAAGCAGCAGATACATTCTTCGATAGCGTTGAACGAATGATCAATAGACAGAGATGGTATTGGAAGTCTTGGGACTTTCTAAGACATGACATGCCTAGGTTTTTTAAAAACCTTTGGTTGTTCAGAAAGGATTTATACAACTATCGTTGGTATTCGGGTCATAATGCAGTACTACCATTTATGAAAACTGCATTGATGGATATGGCAGCAAAAATTGATGAGCGTGGTATGGAGGAAGATCGTTCTAGGTCTAAGAAGGTGATGAAAATGTGGCGTGCTGCAAAGTTAATGGAACACTTCATTGAAGATAACTTTATTGAATTAGCTGAAGCTGAGTTAGGAGAACTTCAGAATACCAAGTTTGAATTTGAACCAGCGGACGAAGAAGGTTACTGGAGACTAAAAGACTCAGATACTCCAGAGCAACAAGCTCACAATCGTAAAGTGTTTGCTCGAGCTCATGAGATTGAGAGCCAAATGTGGACTGAGCTGTGGACTATTCTAGAAGGTCAGAAGGCATCACACTTTGATGTGTTTCTAGATAAGGCTGAAGATAAGAATGGTGCATGGAACAATTGGTTCGATGGTTCAGGATTAAGAGGTTGGTGGGATTAAATTATGACGACAGAAGAGATATACCAAAGAGTCTGTGAGATATCAGAACTACTATCATCTCGAGGTCTTACCGATTGGGAGCAAGATGAGCTTTGTGAAGAACTTGATCAGATGATTGCAATACTAGAAACACAAATTCATAAAAACATACAAGATGAACATGATCAATAAATTTATCGACTTAGTCCGCTACAGATTGTTTGAAGTGCAATTGTATTTCGAACTACTCTTTGATAGAGCGAAAGAATTTTTTAAGCGTAAAAACTAATATGAACAAACTAGATACCCAGTACATAAACCTACTCAAAGACATTTTAGAGAATGGTGTACAGAAAGCTGATCGAACTGGCACTGGTACTATCTCGGTATTTGGAAAGCAGATCCGTCACAATATGAGTGATGGATTTCCTTTGCTGACTACAAAGAAGATGCCGTTCAAGACTATTGCAACAGAGTTGATTTGGTTCCTACGAGGTGACACTAACATTAAGTTTCTCAATGAGAATAACTGTCACATCTGGGATGGTGATGCATACAAGAGTTATGAGAGGTGGTATGAAAACATGAGTAAGACTACTATGTTTGAGGTACCTAGAAAATTTACACAAGATGAGTTTATCAAAGCAATGAGTCTTGATAACTGGCATGCTAAAGCGTTTGGTGAATTAGGTCCCATCTATGGTGCTCAATGGAGAGGTTGGCGAGTAGGTAAAGGAATTGAAACTACTCTGAAAGCAGATAACGGTGAAACTATATATGAAGCTGGTTCTATGTACATAGACCAAATTGCAAACCTAATCAAAGAACTTAAAGCAAACCCAGACTCAAGACGATTGATGGTCAATGCTTGGAATGTGGGTGAGCTAGATCAAATGGCACTTCCACCTTGCCACTACGGCTTCCAAGTTTATACTCAAGAAAGAGATGGTAAGCGGTATATTTCCTTAATGTGGAATCAACGCTCAGTAGATACATTCTTAGGTCTTCCGTTTAATATCGCAAGCTACGGATTGTTGTTAGAAATTATTGCCAAAGCGGTTAATATGATTCCTGATCAGTTGATTGGTAATCTCGGTGACGTACACTTATACAACAACCACATTGAGCAAGCGAAGGAGCAGATTGGTAGAAGGTTATCTCCTGATGAGCGTACCGACTTGTTGATGGCAGCGATGGGAGTTGATGCTTATCAGTTGGCTGTATCTGAGTTGATGCCATTTAGTGGTGGTATGTCTCAGCACTTTGATTGGCACGAGATACCTTACCACTCTAGAAGTCCTTACAAGTTACCAAAGCTAAACATCAATACAGAGTTTTGGCCTACAGAGTCTGGAGAGTGTGGAGTAGGTCCGATCGATGCTGTTGCTCTGTTCAATGGCTTCAGCAATGATAACTTCTGTAAATGTTTGTTGGAGGAAGACTTGCAGCTTATGAACTACAAATCACACCCACCAATTAAAGCACCACTATCAAACTAACAAGATGCGACTACTAAACGGAATTACTGCCTTCATTATTGGATCACTCAACATCATACTAACTGCCTTTGTGGGTTTGTATGAAGCGTTGTTTAATCGAAAATAAGTGACTATATTCATCTCATGAAAATTACACTAATATCAGACACGCATACGAAGCATCGTCACTGCGAGGAAGACTTACCAGGTGGTGACTTGTTGATCCATGCTGGTGATTTCATGAACTCTGGATATAGTCCATATGAAGCAGAAGAATTCTTTAAATGGTTTGATGCAATTGATCACTACGATACAAAAGTGTTCATTGCAGGTAATCATGATCGTATAATGGAGACTGATCCTGAGTGGGCTAGAGGTGTATTGACTGGGTACAAGACTATTGAGTATCTGCAAGATGAGAATCTAACACTATACTACGATGGTCCTAATGGTGATTATCCAGAAGACAATGTTCGTATTTGGGGTACGCCTTGGCAACCTGAGTTTTACAATTGGGCTTTCAATCTTCCTCGCAATGGTGAAGACTTACGAGAGAAGTGGTCTTTGATTCCACCGAATACAGATATCCTTATCACACACGGTCCTGCTCAGACGTATTTAGATACATCAGGTGCTCCATACAACACACCGCTACTTGGGTGTGAGCTATTGAAGGAGCGTGTTGAGCTAATTAGACCTAAGATTCACGTATGTGGACACATTCACGGTGGTCACGGTTACTACTTTAATGGGCACACTCACTTTTTCAATGCATCAATACTGGATGAGAGATATAATTATGCCAATCTTCCATTCATGTTTACCTGGGATCAAGCAACAAATCAAATTATTTGGGATGAACCTGTTGCAAAAACGAAAAAGAGGTTGTATATTTAGGATAAATTAATAAACACACAAAGGTTATGACAAATTATCCACAAGCAATCGAGGAGAAGCTCGATTTTATTGTCGAGGCAGTCTTAGAGACCATCGACGATCAGTATCCAATCAGAGAAGAGTTTGTAAGAGAAGTCTTCGGAGAGGCATTATTTCAACATTGGCTCACAGGTAGTGATGAACCACCGATGGATGAGGAAGGCTTTGAAAGACTTATGAAGATAGCTGTAGCTAAGAGTATCTTTCAAGAACTCCAGGATCGAGGTTTTATTGATAGCATTGAAGGTGACGACGATATTGAATATGTCTTTGTTACAGCTAAAGGTAAAGAGAAGATCAACAGTCATGTAGATGAATTATTCAACGTTAATCTAAACTAAGATGAGAGTAGAAGAAAAGTTCTCTAAGTACTTCAGAGATAGTATTTCAGTAGGTGATGATATGTGGTTAGTGTTTGAGCGTGATCAGTATCACAAAGGTACTAAGTCGGATGCAGTAGAAGTTAAATTACATGACAATCATACCCACTCAACCACAAGACTAGCTACATTCCACAATGGACGATGGACATCTCCCAACTCTCGCAATGCTGAATTGTATTGGTCATATGTTAAAGCTTACCAGTATCAGAGTGCAGTACGTCGAATATTAGAACGACTCACTTGTTCCGTAAGAGACCTTGCTCCGGTTGCAATCGAATGGAATTGTCTCACTCGTAGATTCAGACTACAATCAATCAAAGTATCACGTAAAATCAAAAAAGCAATAAATTAAAAACCAAAGTTATGAAAAACACAATTAACTCAGAAAAAGTAAAGAACTTCTTTAGTAAATTCCTTAACAACTTACTCATTGTTGTCGCTCTAGGACTAGGTTTCACGATTGGTTATTATACTTATATGTTCAAAAGCAAAGAGCATGTGAGTAAGGATACCAATCCCTATCACAACGTCAAGTACCCACAAACAATCTCTGTAGCTGTCAATGACGCTAACGAGATGTTGATCATTGATCGAAGTACTGGCAGTTATCAAGTTTACTCGGATTCGGTTGGTATGATGATCTTCAAGCTCTATGCAGGAAAGATTTATCAGAATATTAACGAACCCGGTAAGTAATGAGTAAAGTAAAACTATTAGGATTGCTAGCTGCAGCTTTGGCTGCGCTAGCTTTCTCTCAGACAATCAACGAAAACGCTACTACCGAGCTATCATTAGTAGATGCTCACAAAAGCGTACAACCAAACGACCCACCCTGCTTGCAGATGTATCACAACATCGAGCAATATGCTGACAGCTTTAACATACCAAAAAAGTATGCTTATGGCATAGCGTATGCTGAGACAAGATATCGAGGTCCATTTGACTGGAGGTATAATCACAAACAAACCTCAAGTGCAGGTGCAGTAGGTCCTATGCAGATCATGCCATCAACAGCTAGCTATATCAATAGAGAGAGTGTTCCAGTGGCAACGTTGCGTAGCGATATAGAATATAATGTTAGAACTAGTATGAAGTTATTGCGTAACTTGTATAACAAGTATGGTGACTGGAAGACTGTCTTCGGATGCTACAACACAGGTCGACCTTGTGTTAATGGTTATGCTCTAGCTGTATATAACTTTGAACCAACCTGGTAATATGTCAACAGATTATGATCAACTAATGAGATCCATCGAGTATGGTAAATCTCTCAGTCCAGTGATCTACGGAGAAGACACTGCGACAATAAAAGAACGAATGCAAGGTTATCCTGACCACTCAGATAACTCAGTACTCCAATGGGTATTCGATACACTCGATCCCATTTCATTAGATAACGAGTGGGCGTACAATGATGTGCAAGCTATCTTAGATAGTTGGTTACTAGAAGAGCTAACTCCTGCTCAAGCTCGTCAGAAGCTAAAGGAGGTTTGGGAAGATTATTTTGATTTTGGATGTTAATGGATACAGTAAAGTTGTTAGAAGGTTTGGAATTGATAAAGCAATTCTGTGACGAGAATGGAATAGGTGATGTGTTGTACAATCAGAAGTACTTAGAACTACTAGCAGCTGAGAAACATGGTGTATCCTATAATCCAGAACCTCAAGGTCCAGATGCTTACAATCCAATCACGAAGGGTCACATTGAGATTAAATGTTGTCGTGAAGGAGGTAGTTGGCAGTTTCATTGGTTGTCAAACAACAAGATGCAGAAGCTTAGAGATACTGAGCAAATGATCTTGGCTGTACATGATGGTTATCGTATCGTACGAAGTTATCAGCTAATGCCATCTGAGTGTAGTAAGTTGAAGCACTTAATTGAATCAAAGGCGACTGGTACAGCAAGCATCAGTGGTCATAAGAGTTTTTCGGAGAAACAGCTGAAAAAACTAGGATTGATAAGCGATTCCCTCATTATTAGTGGAACTCTAACTAACTGATAATCAGTCAGTTACATTTTTTTTAAAAAATATTTGCCTAAACTGTTGCCAAAACGGTTTTATGGTTGTATCTTTACACTGTTAAAGAAACACAATCACACACACTATGGCATATCAAATGGCCGGTTCAGCTTACCGCACAAAAAGCTACAATAGACCACAAACTCAGAAACCTACAGTACCTGTACAGATTCAGGTCCCATCTCACATGAACGAGGCTCATGCCTGGTTGATGAAGTATAATGGGATGTTTAACTTATTACTAGACTTACGCAGTAAGTTGTTGAAGTACGGCCAGCTGTCAGATAAGCAGTGGGGTGCAATCGATAGATGTAAGAGACGTGAGGAGCTGACTAAGAAGGCTGCAGATCCAACTACTATATTGGTTGACTCATGTCATGTTCCTATTGTGGTTAGTCCTACCTCAGCTCGTTATATTGCTAAGGTGCACAAGTGGCCAATGAATCCATGTACATTAACTGTTACTCAGATCAAGTCTGTTGATCATCGTGGAATGACTCTACGAGTAAAACCTGACTGGGATAGTAACGTATCGGTATGCCGTTGTTGTGCAAAGTCATTAACTGACTGGAGGTCTCAAGCTACTGGTGTAGGTCCAATCTGTGTGAGAGGTACTGGTATCAGCTATGTGCGTAACCAAGCCGATGTAGCTCGTTTCCAGCAGGAGATTAAACAGCTTGCTACTAGCATGGGTGAGGTTGAGGTTTATATTAAGAAGTGGCACTTGAAGGAGGGTATGAATGGTCTTAACCACCTCGTTCAGAATGCTACACCTTCTAAGATCGAGCTTCCAGCTGTATCAGAAGATCACATCATTCCTTTCCAACACTTCGATTGGAATCCAACCCTCAGAGTACTTAGTATTCCATCATTCAAGATTCCATTCTTTACACCAATAATGAATGAGATGCCGCTTATCATTGGAGTGCGTAGTTCACGTACTGGAACTGTGGCTACATTCTTTCTACACACTGCAGTTAGAACTGATGGTATCATGCTCTACACCTCTACTGGTCTAGAAGATCCGATCAAAGTTGAGATCAAGGTAAAATAATTTAAAAAAAAGTTTGCCTAACTGTTGCAAACACGAAAATAAGGTATGACCTTTACAAAGTAAAAGAGAGACAATTAACACACACAATATGAAAAACGAAGTTTTAGAAATGTTCAGAGTTCTTAACCAGGCTCGCAAAGAAGATCCGAAAGAGTTTTACGGTGGTATCGCTTTCGTAGTATTAATGTTTGGTAGTTTCTATGCTGCTGCATTGTTAGATGCAATCATCAGTGGTAGAGCTTAATTTTGTAATCAATAAATAATAGATATATGTCACACACATTAGAATCAAATTCAGTATCAGAATTGAAGAGTTTAGTTTGGAAACTCAAACGCGAAAACATGAGACAGTACATTCACAACTTATTGTTGCGTTTCATGAAAGAAAAGTCTAACAACAAAGTCAAGCTCCATGAGTTTAAGAAGTGGCTTAACGAGGAGCGTAAGTCTGGAAATCCTCGTGTACTAGAAGCACAAAGTTACTATGTGGATTCAGGGTTCACTGGTAGTGGTTGGAACTCAGGTCCTTGGTGCAATGCTCCTTACTTCTTTTGGGAGTTTGATCGTCTCAATCGTTGGTTGGCTAACGTGCCTACTCTAACAATGAGCAAAGAAAATAATCGTATCATGTTAACTCAAGCTATATAATATGTCAGAAAATAAATCATCAAGTAACGGAATAGGTCTAGGGACTGTATTATTTTTAATCTTCTTAACCTTAAAGCTAGCTGAGATTGGCCCAGTACAATACTGGTCATGGTGGTGGGTGACTGCTCCACTTTGGATCCCGTTAGCTATGGTTTTAATCATAGTTGGAATTATTGCCATCTTAAAGAATTAGTTATGAGCGATATCATTTTAGACATAAAGAACAAGATGTTGGAGTGTGGCTACGAAGAGAGCCAACTCCAGTTTTGGATGAAGGGTGATATACTCTACATGAGAATAGGCTTCTGGAATGAGATCGATCCTGATGCGCATTTCAAACTAGCCAATGCTGGTATTGTCTTCTACGAAGATCGTTATGAAGAGGACGACTGCAAACCACGATACTCATATGAGTTAAACATCGGTTCATAACTTGTTCATAACTTTGAAAAAAAATTAAAGGAATAGTTGCAAACTCGAGAAATTGGTAGGACCTTTACAAAGTAAAAGGGAAACAATTAAAACACACACAATATGAAAACTATGGAATTAACAAACGCAGAATTAGAGATGATTGCTAAACAACGTCAGGCAGAAGCTGAGCTTGAAGCTAAGAAGCAAGAAGCTGTTGAGGTTCAGTTTAGTAAGGATAAACTTGCTGCTGATAATCGTGTTGCTAAGATCGCCGGTGAAGGTAACGCTCAGGTAGAAGCTGCTAAGGAATTTGCTGCTGCGCTAGGTTCTGGTTACACTCTCAAAACTGAGATCAGAACTGCTAGTGAAAAAGCTTACAAACGTGACTACAACTCACGTGAGATTTTAGAGCAGTATGAAGCTACTTGTGAGTATCCTTTCGCTCAGATTGTTCGTGCAGGTTATACCATCAGAGTTCAAGAACACGTATCTTATGCTGGCTGGTCACGTTTTGGTAAGAGCCACGGATACAAGATGTATGTGAGTGGTGCTGGTATTGATTACAAGACTTCGAATCGTGGTTACAAGAATACCAAGAAGGTTGATGAGTTAATCACTGAAACTATCGAATCTATCGAAGCTAAGAAAGCTCACGAGAATAAACAAAAGAGCGCGGTGGAGCAGGTTGTTGCTGAGTTGTCTGCACAATTCCCAACAGCTGAAGTTACTTCAGGTAGAAACTATCGCTACAATCAATATGCTAGTCGCAACCATCAATACACTGAGTATGATGCAGTTGTTGTTAAGTTGGAGAATGGTATCAGTATGGAGTACCGAGTGTACGCTGATAAGAGTTTAGAGCGAATGAAGATTGAGTATCCTAAAGTAAGCGCTGTCGAGTTAATAAACGAGTTAAACAATTTAAAATTTTAATATGAAAAAAGACGATTTAAAAATAGCTTTGCTAGTCATTGGTTGGTTCATTGTCATTGGAATCATTGCCTCATTATTCGCTTAGTAAATTAATACAATATGCCATATTTTAACACAGAAGTAGATATTGAAGTTGAGGATTTCCTAAGTGAGTGTACTCCAGGTGAGATCCATGATATAATTGAATACCTTCGAGAGGAGGGTCACCTTAACAACGGAAGCGGTGAGAACCTAATTCCAACTCAGGAGATGAATGTCTTGGATTTTGAGTGGGCTGAGGTAATCAATAAGTTGAGTGGTAATGCTCGCTTGTCGTTGACTACTGAGGAAGAGGATTTAATCAGAAAAATTGCAAATAGGTTATGACAGATAACACTGAACAAATAAGATCGCTGCTGAACTTCAAGGGAGATTACTTCTACTTCGTCCAGATCATTCAGCGTAAGAAGGAGGTTCCTAATCTAGGATCCAATAACCGAATCATACGCTCGTATAACATTAGCAGTCTTGAGAAGTTCGACAAGAACATAGAGGAGATAAAGCTATTGTGTAAGACGTTTAACGCTCGAGCGTACATCCATCTAAACAGACGTAGCTGGAGTAAAATTGCTCTAGAGTGCTTACGACACAATGCTGAGTTAATTGCTAGTGGTCAACCTGAGGCAATCAAGTCTAGCTTGGAGACAGTTATTGGTCGAAACAATCATGAGCCAAATGATACAAAGACTTGGATTGTCGATATTGATACTAAGGATGAGATTGTTGTTCATAGGATTGTTCACATTATTGACTCGATTATGAAGCCAGATGGACCGAAGATAATATCTTGCATTCCAACTAAGAATGGCTATCACTTAATCACTAAGAAGTTTGATGTTATGTCGTTCAACAAGTACTTATCGTTACAAGGAGACGTTCCAGAAATCCATAAGGACAATCCAACAATTTTATTTGTCCCAGATGTTGTCTAATCAAAACAAATATAGTATCTTTACAATATGAAAGCTTTATATCTAGTCAGAGGAGTGCCTGGAGCAGGCAAGTCAACATTCGCTAAGTCATTAGGTGGTACACACTTTGAGACTGACGAGTTCTTTATGGACAAAGGTGAGTATAAGTTTGATCCAACCAAGATCAAAGAAGCACACCAGTCGTGTCAGAATTGGGTCAACACAGCTATGATTGTTAATCATACAACTGGAATGCATGAGACTATTGTAGTGTCTAATACATTCACTCAGGAGTGGGAGATGCAGCCTTACTATGATATGGCAAAGGCTTGGGGTTATAGAGTGTACTCTGTGATTGTTGAGAATCGTCATGAGGGAGTTAATCAGCATGGTGTTCCAGAAGAGAAGCTACAACAAATGAAAGATCGTTTTGAAGTAAAACTATAAGATATGAACGGACCTAGAGATAATATAAACAATATCAACTTTGGAAAGTATACAAACATTCCCGTTAAGGTTGAGAAGATCGAAGATACGAAGTTTGATAACAATCATCCGAATGGATATAATCCAGGATTTGTGATTGATGCATGCATGGTCAGCTTATTGACTAGCAACCAGTATTGCTCTTTGTTTGTGACTTATGGAGATCGCTGGTTTGCTACTTCGCAAGTACAGAAGCAAGAGGAGTTTGAGGGTTATGATTTATTACACACACTCAACTCAGTCTACAAAGTAACACCAATCTTCACAGCAATTCCAGGAGTGCAGGAGAAGTATTCATTAACACTAGAAACCGATGGCGAAGAGATTGACTAGAGAACAAAAGCAAGAGCAAGCAGTTGTCGATCTTATCAACAAGATGTTTGAGATTGCTGGACATGAGGTTACCTACAATGATATCTTAGGGGTGGACAACTGGTTCCAACAGTACACAATGACTATGAAGCAGTCGGAGGAGTTTAGAGATTGGGGTAAGAAGTATCTTATCAATACATTTCGAATGTCAGCTAAGAGAGCAGAGAACGAAATGATGTGGTTTAATTTACAATGGGGTTTAAAATATTCAGACTATGGAAAATAATAACAGTGTATGTTATGTTGGTACAATCGGAGAGATTTTACCAATAGCAGGAGCAGACAATATCGAGCTTGCATTGGTGGGTGGCTGGCAAGCTATCATCAAGAAGGATGCATACGAGGTGAATGACTTGGTTGTGATAGCTACTACAGATGCTGTCATTCCTCAAGAGCTTTCAGACGATATGAACGTGACTAGCTACCTGCGTAAAGGTGGACGTGTGCGTACTGTTAAGCTGAGAGGTGTATACTCTGAGTGCTTGATCATTCCAGTACAATACATTCCATTCATGGAAAACTACTATGATGGTAAGGACATGATGTACGCAATGAACATCTACAAGTATGAACCACCAGTACGTCAGGTACAATTATCATCAGGTCGTAAGATCCGATACCAAGATAATCCTAACTTCCATATCTACTACAAGTTCCCTAACTTGAAGAACGTAGCTGGAATGTTTACTGAGAATGATCTAGTTGAGATTACTAGAAAGATTCATGGTACAAATGCTCGCTATGGTATTGTTAAGAAGTCTAAGTTGTCGATCTGGGATAAGGTGAAAAAGTTCTTTGGTAATGAGTGGGTTGAGTATGAGTATGTATATGGATCTCATAACGTAGAGAAAGGTTCTGACTCACAAGGATTCTATGATACAGATGTATGGGCTACTATTGCTGAGAAACTAGATATCAAAGCCAAGCTTTGGGCATTAGCAAAGGGGTATGGTACTAAAGAGATTGGTGAAGGTATCATCCTTTATGGAGAAATCTTTGGAGCTGGTATTCAGAAGAACTATGATTATGGTTTGACTGACATAGAGTTTAATGGTTTTGATGTTAAGTGGAATGGAGAGTATATGTCAACCTACGATGCTTGGATAATCATTACTCGCGAATTAACATTACCTTATGTTCCAATCCTTCACTATGGAGATTGGTCACAAGAGGTTCAAGATCAGTACACATTCAACAACTACATTGAGGATTCAAAAGTACCACACGAAGGTATTGTGATCAAGTACTTTACTGGAGAGCGTAATAAGGTAGCGAAGGTGATCAATCCAGATTACCTAATCTACGGAGAGAAACATGATATAGGAGATTCACACTAATAAGTAAATAAGTTACATGAGTATAATTCAATCAGGGCATCGCTTAACATTCACGGATGTAGATGCAACGTATGACAAGTTGCCAGCAGGTAACTACATGCTAAAGAGAGACCCACGCAGTGGAGAGTTCTATCTAGTACAGAAGGAAGACTTCGTAATGCCTAAGAAGGTGTATGGAGATCATTCGATTGTAGATCGATGGTTAGAGTCTTGGAAGCACAACAGCAACAAGAACCTAGGTATCTTACTAACGGGACTGAAAGGTACCGGTAAGACAATTACAGCACAGAAGTTCTGTATGGACTCTCAGCTGCCGGTGATCATTGTTGGTGAGCCTTATGAAGGTTCTGAGTTTGTGGACTTCCTTACGAATCCTAAGTTGGGACAGTGCATCATCTTTATCGATGAGTTCGAGAAGGTGTACAATAGAGACAACCAGTACGATATGTTATCGTTGATGGATGGTAACTATAGCACTCGATTGATCTTCTTACTGACGGTGAACGAGGAGCGTATCAACGAGTACTTGATCAACCGACTTAATCGAATCAAGTACCGCAAAGCGTATGGCGACTTAGAGTTCGAACTAGTCGATGAGGTGATTGACGATATGTTGATCAACAAAGACCACCGAGAGTCTATTCATCAATTCTTTGAGAAAGTGAACATGCGTACATTCGACTTGTTGACAAATCTCATCAAGGAGATGAATTTGTTCAATGAGGATGCGATTGCATGTGGACGACACCTGAATCTTAAAGCGGAGTCTAAGTACTACAATGTAGTTGAAGTCCTTGACGGACATGAGTTTGAGTGTTATCCAACAAGCTGGGTACCTGGGAATGACATAGAGATTTCTCGTAAGGCTGTGGATCACGTTGAGGCTACTAGACCAGAGAAGAAGTCTAAGAAACTTAACGAGAAGCAGTCGGTGGTAGAGAGACTATTGAACAGCGAGTCCCCAGAGCAGCCTAGCGCAGAGGATCCAGAATTAGTTTTACCAGGTTACTGGGAGTTATCACTTGACCCACACGAGTACGATATCGTGGATCGCAAAGGCAAAACCATCATGATTCAGCCTACTGGGTTTCCTAGAGTTCAGTATCGCTTGAAGGAACAAGGCACAAGAGCTTCGTTAGTTTTTTAACAAAGCTGTTGCAAAATCGAAATAAAGTTGTTATCTTTAGGTTATGAAATTAGTATTAGAAAAAGGACAAAGGTTATGGTTTACGAGTGATACTCACTACAACCACGCAAACATCTGCTCAGCCACTACTAAGTGGACTAATGCTCAACGATTGACCAGAGAGTTCAAATCCCTTAGTCATATGAACGATGCATTGGTGAATAACATCAATGCATTGGTTGGGGAGAACGACATACTGATTCACTTAGGTGATTGGTCGTTTGGTGGATTTGAGAGTATTGCTGAGTTTCGTAACAGACTAGTGTGTAAGAATATTCACTTGGTACTTGGAAACCACGATCATCACATTCAACGAAACAAAGAGGGTATACAAAGTCTATTCAGCTCAGTACATGAGTACTTGTATCTCAATGTTGTACGTCCTGGTGTCACTACAAAGTCTGCTATGGAGCGATACGATTTTGTTTGTATGCACTATCCGATTGCAAGCTGGAATAACATGAACAATGGAGTGATCCACTTACACGGTCACGTTCACCTAATGCCTGATGTACGATTACATAAAGGTAAGGCAATGGATGTTGGTTGTGAGGGGAATGGTTTAGAACCTATCTCATTACAAGAAGTAATAAACATCATGGAGAAGCAGCCAATAGCTAAGCTAGCATTGCCACATGATCATCACGAATTAAGATTAGAGTAATATGAAATATTTGTATTTTAGTGCACCATGGTGCGGACCTTGTAAGATGTTAGGTCCAAAGATTGATGAGATAGCTGCAAAGGGTGAGATCGTTGTGCAGAAGGTTAATGTAGATACTGACGAAGTGCTGACAA